>Ga0209347_1000284_pt1 | contig 138845 bp, 121 predicted proteins | sample AutmiccommuBRH23_FD_187382 | JGI IMG/M metagenome (GOLD analysis project Ga0209347, IMG submission 187382) | Deep subsurface microbial communities from Mt. Terri, Switzerland - Autotrophic microbial communities BRH/23 (SPAdes) (version 2) | ecosystem: Environmental > Aquatic > Deep subsurface... | reverse complement strand
CCCAAAAAGGTAGTCATTGATCCGGCGGAACATGCCGAATGCCTGGAGCGCATCCGGGAGTTGGAGATCGAAAACCGTACCTTGCTGAAGGTCCTCAAGGCGGAGGATTGAGGTGAGAATGGGAGAGTGAGAGAATGGGAGGGTGAGAGAATGGGAGGGTGAGAGAGTGAGAGGGTGAGAGGTTTTAATCGCGAAGACGCGAAGTTGATGAGGACAAGCGAGAACCCGAAAGGGTTCAATATTCATCATCCCCAAAGCATTTGGGGGTGAAAAGCTAACGACACCGGCCCAAGCCCGAAGTGGGTTGAACACCCAGAAGGAATTGATTCAAGTAAATTCAACCCGCTACAGGGTTGTTTGATTTTGGTTGCCCGCTAACCTCCGAGCTTCGCACGGGGTGATGAACATTTTACTCCTGCGGAGTGATGCGATTGAACTGCCGGGGAAACAACGCTCCAGGATTGCTAATGCATAACATCAACCGGACAGCGTACAGCACTGAAAAAATGGCCAGGTAAACTTCGTAGGGCTCGTTGTTTCCGGTATAGGTAGAGCCTGCCATCAGCAGAAAAAAAATGAATAAGCTGGCGTGCGGTACAAATAAGTTGGCCACGAGTCCTTTGGGTTTATTGATCAGCCAAAAATAGCTAAGCACCACAAAAGAACTAAAACCAACAAATGGGTAAACATACTTAAACAGCGGATTGAAGAAATTATGAAGGGTATTTTCCTGCTGGTAATTCAACTTGAAAAGATCGGTGGTTTCAATTTCGAAAAACTGCTGCCCCCAGCTGATTTCTTCACCGTAAATGAATAAGAACGAGCCCGAAAGGATGGCCAGTCCCCAGATTATTTTTCGCTTGAGGCTTTTCTCCAGATCCAGCCTGCGAACCTTGAAAATAGGGATTAACAAGAAAACAGCAGCCACTACAAACAGGTTTGGTGTGGTTTTGTCGGCCCATCCCTCCCACTGGGGTTCTCCGAAAGCCAACATGGACAAATGAAGAACAATAGCAAGTGCTGAGCTGAGCAGGAAAAAATGTCTTCCAATATTTTTCTTGCTGCAAGCCAGGTCGGAATAGAAAACCCGGTTCATATCACTTGACAGCTGTGTCAGGGGTAGAAGGGTCAAAATTTTATTGATCCAGTTTAGTGCGAAAAGCACACCAAAAATAAACATACAGGCAATCAGGAAATAGATTGCCAGCCGGAGTTTTGCTATCCCTATTTCATTCAAATGTCCATCAGGGGTCAGATGGATCCGGACCAGCTCGACCAATTCATGAAAGAAATAATGAGAAACCAAAAGAGAAATAAGGGACAAGGCCATGCTAGCAATCCCAATTTGCATGGAGATTTGACGATTCATATACTTAAGATTTAAGGTTGGTCAAATGATAACCTACTTCTGTCTCAGGCCAAAATATTTCGACCCGCTTTAAAGACCACGCAGAGTAAGCTCCATTTGACAATTCAGATATACGAATGATCAGAAAGGAGAAAGTTGAACAGCTTCACTTCACCCGGTGAAACAAACACATTCAAAGATTTGTTCGGATGCATGGTCAAATATATTTCTTAATCATGCTCAATAAGTCCGGTATTTGAATGGGTTTGGTTACATAATCGTTGAATCCGGAACGGTGAATTTTATCCAAATCATCGGTCATGGCAAAAGCCGTTTGGGCCACAATCGGAATCTCCTGATTAAACTGGCGAATCTGCCTGGTGGCTTCGTAGCCGTCCATTTCCGGCATTTTAATATCCATCAGCACCAGCTGAATGCCGGGGTTTTGCCTGACAAACTCTACGGCATCGGAGCCATTGATGGCTCGCAGCAAGCGATACTTTTTCCGTAACAGCACCACTTCGAGGTAATAATAGCTGGCTTCATCATCTTCTGCGATCAGAATTAGTGCATTGTCTTCAGGTGTTTCAGGAGAAGGTGCTCCCGGCTCCTGCGGACTATTCTTGATTTTCCCGGCTTGAGTCGTTGAAGGAACGCCAACATAAAACGTGCTGCCTTTACCCACTTCCGATTCGAGCCAGATCCGCCCCTTCAGCAGGCCGGCATAGGCCTTGCAGATAGAAAGGCCCAAGCCCGACCCTTCATAGGCACGCGTTAAATTTTGTTCGGCTTGGGTGAAACGATCAAAGATGGCTTCGTGGCGGTCGGCTGCAATTCCGGAACCCGTATCCCGGACGTAAAAAACAAGTTGTGCTTCTTCGGGATAAACGCCAATTTCGATCGAGCCTTTCGTGGTAAACTTCAAGGCATTTTTTATCAGGTTGATTAAAATTGACTCCAGTTTTCCCTTGTCCGTTTTAATTGATACGCCCTCGGGCAACTGGTCGATCAAGGAAATTGACAACCCTTTTTTCTCGGCTTCGGGCCGGAAAAACTTACAAAAATGCTGCAACATGTTATTGATGTCAAAGACCGATTCATTCAGATCAACATGTCCGGCTTCGATCTTTGAAATTTCAATAATGTCGTTCAGGGTGGTCATCAGCCGGTCGCCACTGGAACGCACCACCTGCAAATACTCTTCCCTGACTTCCGCATCCAGATCACTTTCCTGCAGCAATTCCAAAAAGCCGATAATGCCATTCATGGGCGTCCGAATTTCATGACTCATATTGGCCAGGAAGGATGACTTTAAGCGGTCGCTTTCTTCGGCTTTTTCCTTGGCCAGTGTCAAATCGGCAACCAGGTTTTTCTTTTCGGTGATATCTTCGCGCACACTCACAAAGTGTGTCATTTCACCCTGGGAGTTAAAAATCGGCGAGATAACAACATCAACCCAATACAAAGAACCATCTTTCTTTTTATTTTGCAGTTCACCTACCCAATCTTTCCCGGAAAGTACCGTTTCCCAAAGCCGCTTGTATAATTCAGCTGGATGCCTGCCAGATTTCAAAATTCGCGGTGTTTGGCCGATCACCTCATCGGGCTGGTAACCACTTACGCGGGTAAAGGTTGGATTCACATATTCAATTCGGCCTTTGGTATCGGTAATGATCATGGTTACCGGACTCTGCTCTACCGCGCGGTTCAGCAGGCGCAACTGGCGCTCCTGTTTTTTCTTTTCAGAAATATCATGCACAATGGAATGCAGAAAGTCTTTGTCCCCGATGGTCACTTTGCTGCTGAATATCTCCACATCGAACACTGTTCCGTCGGCTTTCCGGTGTTTTAACTCCTTGTTGGCGAACTTTATGTCCAATGTTCTGTGCAGGCGCTGCATCACCGCCTGGAGCGACAGCGTATCAATATCGGCCACTGTCATGGTTTTAAACTGGCTTTCGCTCCACCCATACAACTCACAGGCCGCATGGTTAACTTCCACGATACGTCCGTCATTCGGATCAATCATCATTTTTGCAGCGGAGTGGTTATGGAACAGCGTCCGAAACTTCTCCTCGCTTTCGCGCAGGGCTTCTTCCTGCGCCTTGCGTTCGGTAATATCGCGGATGATCATGCTGGTTCGCTGCTCGCCATTGCGGTCGCAAAAAATAGCCGAAGTAATTTCACAGAGCAAACGAGAACCATCTTTTCGCTTGAAATACAGCTCCCCCTTCACCCGGCCATACTTGCTGCGATGCGCGACCAATTCAGGCAGGCGGGGATCAGTTACATCGACCAGTCCGCTCCGGCCTAAACTCGTAATTTCTTCGTCACTCATACCAAACAGGGTACAGGCCGCCGGATTCGCTGATAAAATATCACCATTGGGATTGGTCAACAAAATGGCATCCAAACTATTCTCTACAAAGGAGCGGTACTTTTCTTCGCTTTCGCGCAAGGCTTCCAGGGCCTGCTTGTGTTCTGTGACATCGCGGCATGATGCGATTAGAATTTCCTCTTCCGGAACGGGGTGGGCATTCCACGAGAGCCATTTTACCGAGCCATCTTGACAGAAGTAGCGATTTTCGAAACGAACCACCTTTTCACCCGCAATCATTTGATCATTGACCGCTCTGGTTGCACCACGGTCATCCGGATGAACAAATTCAACAAAAGGTTTAGCCATCAACTCCTGACTGCTCCAGCCCAGGGTTCGCTCCCAGGCTGGATTCAAAACCTTGAAAAAACCATCGAAGCCAGCAATGCAAAACATATCGACGGTATAGTTGAACACCCGGTCGCTCAGCAACAGTTTTTCCTCCACCTGCTTTTGCTTGGTCACATCACGGGCAATGCCTTCCAAGGCCACCAAATTACCATCGTCATTAAAAATTGGAATGTTGCGTTGCTCTTTCCAAATCAGGCGGCCATCTTTTCGGTAGTACCGCAAGGTCAGCGACTGGCGAACAGAGGCCTCATCCATTAGCATCCGCTCCAAAAGCTCAAGATCCTCCGGATGCACATACTTGAATACCAGGTCGGGGTCGGCATAATACTCCTCCGGGGCATAGCCTGTGATCCTGAGCGATGCCGGACTCATGTAGGTACATTTTCTCTGCGGAGATAGTTCGAAGCGGTAAATCATGTCCTGGGCATTTTCGGCCAGGCGGCGGAAGCGTTCTTCACTTTCCTGCTGCATTTGAAGTGCGCGCTGACGCTGCGCCTTGAGCTCCTTTTGCACCATCGCCTGCCTGACAGCCTGCCCCAAACGTTGTAAGGATTCCTTCAACACATAATCGGTTGCTCCCGCTTTCAGACATTCAACTGCTGTCTCTTCGTTGATGCTGCCCGTAACAATCAGCACCGGGAGATCAGGCCGCAGTTCGAGTGAAATTTTCAGTGCTTCCAGGCCGTTGAAAGACGGCATGTTATAGTCAGAAAGTACCAGGTCGGCTTGAAATGTCTGGAGGGCATGCGTAAACTCCTCCCGCGTATCCACGACTTCAAAAGTTGTCTCCGGAAATGACTTTCTAAGCTCCCTCGCCACCAACTCCGCATCATCCGGCGAATCTTCCGCGTAAAGAATTCGCAAGGTTTTTGTTGTATCCATACCCCCAAAATTTTCTCAAAAATAAAAAACTATCCCGAAACAAAAACCTTGGCCGTGTTCTCCGGCAAACAGCTCAGGCTCGGGCCCCAAGTCAATTTTTTTGCTGATTGAGCAGCAACCAATAAAAGCCAAGTTCGCGGATCGCATCGACAAACTTGTCAAAATCCACCGGTTTCACAATATAACTGTTCACGCCAAGCTCGTAGCTTTTCACCAGGTCCGATTCTTCCTTGGAGGAAGTCAGCATAATGACCGGAATCACTTTGGTCACCGGATTGCTTTTGATTTCTTCCAACACTTCGAGGCCATCTACCTTGGGTAACTTCAGGTCGAGCAGAATGATTTTTGGGCGCGATGTTTTTGGCCGGTCGGCAAATGCCCCCCGGGCAAAAACAAAGTCCAGCGCGTCTTCTCCATCGTGCACCACCAAAACTTTGTTGGTCAGCTTGTTTTCCTTTAATGCCCGCAGAGCCATTTCGGCATCATGCGGATTGTCTTCCACAATCAAGATTTCTACTTCGGTCAGGTGTTCCATTGGGTTTTCTTTTTAGTTTGATTTTGTTCTGGTTTTAAGTCTGTTTCATTTTGTCTTTTCCTGATGATTATTCAATCAGCACGCGCCGTGCAAATCGTCAGGCACTTTCACTGATCGGGACAAAGCCAGGCGTTAATTTTTCAAAAGAGAAAAATAAAAAGTGGCACCTTGATCCAGTTCCGCTTCGGCCCACACCCGACCGCCATGCCGGTGTATAATTCGTTGAACAATGGCCAGGCCCACGCCGGTTCCTTTGAATTCGTCGTCACGGTGCAGCCTTTGGAAAACGCCAAACAGTTTATCCTTGTATTTTGGATTGAATCCGGCTCCAAAGTCCTTCACAAAAAAGACCAGTTCGTTTTCCTCGGCCCGCGAGCCTATCTGTATTTTTTTAACGGCTGACTTGCCGCTATATTTTAAGGCGTTGCTAATTAGGTTGATCCACACCTGCTTGATCAAGGCATAGTCGCAAAATGCGGCGGGCAATGGCTCCATTTCAAATTCGAAATGGCTTTGCTCTTCTTCGGTGGCTACTTCGCGAAAAATCGTTTCCGCTACCCGCCCCAGATCGACCGTCGTCATCCGCATCTCGGCGCGCGAAATCCGCGACAGGTTCAACATATCGGTAATCAGGCGATCCATTTTGGTCGCGTTGTTTCTGATAACATCCAGAAAGCGCTTTCCTTCTTCGTCCAACTTGTCGCCATAATCTTTCAGCAGAAAATCGGAATAACCATTAATCGCACGCAGAGGAGCCCGCAGGTCGTGCGATACCGAATAGGTAAAGGCGTCCAGCTCTTGGTTGGACAGTTCCAATTTCCGGCGTTCTTCTTTCATCTTGGCGGTCACCTCGTTTAAGTCTTCTACCATATACAGCATAGCTTGTTGACTTTTATCCAGCTTGCGGACTTTTTCTTCCAGCTCGGCTGTACGCTGGGCCACTTCAATTTCGAGGTTTCGCTTGAGTCTAAGTAATTCTTCTTTGGCTTTCTTTTGTTCGGTGATATTCCAGAAGGTCACCACCACTCCAGTTGTTTCATCATTTTCCCGAATGGGATACGAGTAGTATTCTGCCGGAAAGCTGGTTCCATCGGCACGCCAAAGCACATCATCGTCATTGTGCATGCCCTCTCCGGTTCGGAAAGCCCGGTGTATTTCGCATTCGCCGGCTCCGTAGGGCGAACCATCCGGCTTGGTGTGATGAATCAACTGGTGCATATTCTTCCCGATGACCTGGCTTCGGTCTTCGAAACCCAGCACTTCGAGTGCCGACTTATTGATGAAGGTACAGTTCCCTTCACGGTCAATGCCATAAATTCCTTCCGCAGTCGAGTTGAGTAGCAGGTGAATTTGTGCTTCCCTCCGCTTGAGCTGCACCTGCTGTGTCTGAAGCTCTTCCCAGGTTTGTTTATGCTCCTCGATCTCTTCATTCAGGTGGCGGGTGCGCCTTTTCACTTCCCTGCGAAGCGCAATGATCCAGAAAAAAGATAAAATCGCACCCAGCGGCAAAAAAAGCCAAAGCGCGATTCTTAAAATATCTGCCCTGGAAAGCTCCTCTTTAATCACCGGGCCAAACCATTTCTTGTATATTTCACTGTATGTTCCGTCGGCCATGACAATGGCTAATCCTTCATTCAAACTGGCCAGCAAAGCATCGTTGCCTTTTGTCACCGCGAAACAAAACTCATGGCGAGTTTGAATCAACTTACCATCGAGCATAGCAATGCCCTTGAGCCCCAGCCGATCGATAATTTGCAGACCAATGATGCGGTGTGCAATCACGGCATCCGCCTCGCCCGACGCCAGCTTCAAAAACGCCTCGTCAAAAGTGGTGGTGGTCGAAACAAAGTTGGAAAGCTCCAGCTGCATTGCAAGCTCCTCGTTGATATCACCTTTCATCACTAGGATTTCTTTCTCTTTCAAATCATCCAAAGTATGAATATCGTTTGTTCCCTTTCGGACGAAAATGGCTGTTTGCAATTGGAGGTACGGGATCGTAAAATCGTAGCGGATTTCACGTTCCGGGGTCTTGGCAACAATTGGCAGGGCATCAACGATTCCTTTGGCCAGGTATTCCTTCAGCGCCAGCCACGGTCCTATTTTAATTTCCAGCTCCAGGTTGGCAGCATCGGCGACGGCGGCAAACAGCTCAACAGCAAAACCGGTTGGCTGACCAGCTTCATCCAATGCGCAGTAAGGAGGATAATCGGCTTCGGAACCAAGCAAAATGACGGGCCCTACGGGATCGTCCACGACGGGAATATCGGCTTGCGTATTCCCAATGGTTACCATCAGCAAGCAAACCAGCACTGAAAAATAATTCAATTGATTGTACTTCATAATCTCTTTCCTTTAAGTGCTGCAATCTCGTCGCGTAACTCTTTTATTCTGAATTCGCGTTCGATCGTGGCATCATGGAAGCGCTGCAGCTCCTGAATCCGTTCGCGCAGCTCCTTGGTTTTTTCATCGACCTGCACCTCCAGTTGTTCCTTCAATTCGCGCAAATCGGTCTCGGCCAGCTTGCGTTCCGTGATGTCGCGCCCAACACCAATAATGGCGCTGACCTTCCCCTCATCATTAAGCACAGCCGTATCGCTCCAGGCCAACCATACCCAGCCCTGTTGCGTAAGGGCGCGCTGTTCCATAAATGCCCGGTGCGGAGGATAGAAAAGCGATTTCATCGCCTCGGCCGTCTGTTCCTGATCGTCCGGGTGAACCAAGGGCATAAAGGTTTTTCCGATCAACTCGTCCTCGGTTTTCCCAAACATTTTACAATACGATGGGCTGACAAACAAAAAGCGCCCCTCCAAATCAACCTTCACAACGATGTCTGTTTGATTTTCAACCAACATGCGGTAGTTCGCTTCGCTTTCCTTCAGGGCTTCCTCCGCTCGTTGGCGTTCGGTAATATCTTTTACAAAAGAGAACGACAAGGTTTGGTCTTTGTACTGAAAGTAATTGACCGTGACTTCAACCGGAAACTCAGTTCCGTCCTTTCTTTTGTGCCGCGAAATGATGGTATTGCTGCCCTTGGCCTTGGTTGCAAGCCGGTGCTGATGAAAGCTTTCCGGATCAAAAGGAGGCGCAATGTCGAAGAGCGATTTTCCAAGTAATTCTTCCATGGAGTAGCCCAGCGTTTTGGCCGCGTAGTGATTGGCATAAGTGATGGTTCCATCTTCTTCAACCTGGTAAATACCAACCTGCGCATGGTCAATGCCGAACTGGGTAATTTGCAGGCGATGTTCGGCCTCTTTGCGTTCCGTAATGTCGGAATGAATTCCCACAAAGCGCAATGGCTTACCCTGCTCGTCGTGCGAAATGATTTTTCCACGATCCAATACCCATCGGTAGCTCCCGTCTTTACCCCGCAAACGATGCTCATTCAGATAAACTTCCGTTTCACCATCGATATGTTTCTGCACATCCTTCAAGGCCTGGTCCAAATCATCGGGATGAACGCGCGTTTGCCACTCCATAAACTCATTGGGAACCTCGTCCGGCTCATAACCCAGCATGCGTTTCCATTGGTCAGAAAAGAAAATCTCGTCTGACTGCAAGTTCCAGTCCCAAATGCCATCGCCAGCGCCCTCAAGCGCAAATTGCCAGCGCGCTTCACTTTCGCGCAGCGCTTGCTCAGATGCCTTGCGTTGCGAAATATCCCTTACAAAAACCAAGGCCGAAGCTATCCCTTCATAAACAATTGGATCTCCGGCGGTTTCACCCCAAACTTCGGTGCCGTCCATCCGGATGAAGCGCTGTTCAAACAACTCCTCAACCGGTTGTCCGGCATTCAGCCGTGCGATGCGAGTCTTAATCTTTGCATGATATTCTGGATGAAAACGCTCCATCACCGGTTTCCCAATTAATTCATCGCGTGAATTGATCCTGAAAAACCGGCAGGCTGCAGGGTTTAGGTAGGCAAAATTCATCTGGCTTTGAATAAAAATAGGGTCGGGTGCACCTTCCACGATCGCTCGGAAGCGTTCTTCGTTCTCGCGCAGCACCTGCTCGCTTTCCCTAATCCGCCTCTCCATTCCCACGCGATCGGTAACATCCAAAATCAACACATGCCGTGCCGGCCGCTTATTGTAGACCACACTATGTGAGCTGATCTCCACATCAATCAGCGAGCCGTCTTTCTTCAAATGACGCCATTGCCCCGACCTTTCCATAATCTGCCCTTCCTGCTGCAAATTCTCGTTCAGTCGGTCAAGGTCGGCTTCGGGCCTAATATCTTTGATGATCATTTTGTAGAATTCTGCTTCCGAATAGCCATAGTGGCTCAAGGCAGCCTGATTCACCTTTAAAAAAGCCAGCGTTTCCAAATCATAAATCCACATGGGTTGCGGGTTGTTTTCAAACATCAGTCGAAAACCTGTTTCGCTCTCGCGCAAAGCTTGATGTAGCTGGTATTCTTCCGTCACATCGCGAAAGACAAGCACCACGCCACTGATTTTTCCGCCATCGTCAACAATCGGCGAACCCGAATCAGAGATCTGGTATTCTTTGCCATTTTTCGAAGTAAGCTTGGTGTGGTTCGCCAGGCCCACAATCTGACCAGTTGCCAGCACCTTGGCAACCGGATTTTCGGCCGGCAAACCGGTTTCTGCATTTTCAATCCGGAACACTTCATCGAGGGGTCGGCCTTTTGCTTCGGTTAACTTCCATCCGGTGAGCTGTTCGGCAACGGGGTTCATCCTGACAACCAAGCCATTTACGTCGGTAGCAATCACCGCGTCACCAATCGACTGGAGTGTAATTCGCAGTTTTTCTTCTTTTATTCTGATTCGGTCTTCGGCCTGCCTGCGCTCGAAATACGCGGACAGTTGGGCTCCTATCGCATCCAGCAAACTTCGCTCTTCTTTCAGAAAAGGGCCTTCGTCTGTTTCTGGTTCTTTTTCCAGATAAAAAACCTCCAGGGTTCCCTTTTGCTGGCCGTCAACCCAAATGTCAACCGCCTGCGACCAAGCGCTTTCCTCAAATTTATGCGTATGATATGTCTTTGCGTCAAAAATCAGCCGGGCACAGGTTATCTCCGAATACTGCCAGGCTGGTGGTATCAGGTTTACCACTTGCTGCATCAGTTCATCAAGCGGTAAGTTTACCTGCCCCGTGAGCCTGAAAAGTTGGTAAAGACAGGTTAATTCTTTGATCCGCTCCTGAAGATTTTGTTCCGATTTCTCTAAGTCGGCATGGCAAAAACGAAGTTCTTCCACTAAGTCATCCAACTGTTTTTCTGACCAATCGTGATTATTCCGAGTTAAGAAAGCCCGAAGCTTTGCTTTCAGCTCTCGCATGTTTATAATCCTACCGGGCGATTTGTCCAAACTCATAGTTCAGGTTTTATTGGGTTACGGGCGCTTCGCAACGCTTTGTTCGTCAGCAGGCTGTCCCAAGAAAAACATTCATTCAATCACAATTCAACATTCACCTTTAGGACAAAACCATTGGTTTGAGTTCTCTAAAATAGAAAAAATCAAAAACAGCATTTATGTTATACAACTATAAATGAACACGATATTTAAAATAAATCCAATCGCGCCATGAATGTTCTGCCCTTATGCTCCATTTCGAAATTGCAGCGTTACCGTTGTTCCCCGATTCACCGCACTTTTTATTGAAAGGTCAATATTGGTTTTGGCAAGTAGCTCATGAACCAGTACCAAGCCAATTCCATTGCCCTTTTCGTTGTTTGTGCCCCGGGTCGAACCCGCAGTAGCGGTGAACAATGAATCCAGCTGGTTCTTTGTCATACCCAAACCTTCATCAATAATTGAAAGCATTTCGTTTTCATAGCTTATCCGAATGGCCTTCCCCGAAAAGGAATATTTCAAGGCATTGGACACGAAATTTCGAAGCGCGATTTTCAAAACAGCCTTGTTAGTCAGAACACTTGCAGCTGCCGGCACTTCGTTGGCCGCCGTTATGTTCTTAGCTACCAGCATGGCGTCAAACTCGTGAAACACTTCGAAGACCAGCTCGCGGAGAACAATGTGCTGTTTGTTGTCGGCAGCCAGTGTTTTGGCTTTGCCCCATTCTATCAAGCTGGCTGTGATCTCGAACGCCTGGTTGGCTGCTTTCAAAATGATGTCGGCAAATTCCGCTACTGAATGCGGATCATCACCTTCTTTACTCCCTTCGGATAGCAATTCTGCAAAGCCGATTACATTGGATAGAGGCGTTCGAAGATCGTGTAGCAGAATGGAAAAGAAATTTTCCTGCGTTCGCATCTGCTGCGATAATGACCGGATCAAAACTTGCTGTTTTTCCTGCATGGCTTTTCTTTCAGAGATATCGAAAACAATACCCGCCAGGAACAAGGGCTTGCCAGCCGGATCACGCTTTGTCACTGTTCCCCGGTCATAGTACCATTTCCATTCTCCTGTTTTGGCCTGAATCCGGTACTCTACCTCATAAGCCGGCGTCTTTCCATACAAATGATCGCGCATATTCTGCATCACCGGTTCATAATCGTCCGGATGTAGCTTGTCTGTAAAAAACTGGTAATCGCAGTTCTCCGGAATATCCGACTTCGCATAGCCCAGATTCATCGCTTTCAGCGGATTAAAAGTGACCTGATTGGCTTGAACATCCCAGTACCAATGTCCCAAATTGCCAGCCCAGGCAAACTTCAAAGTCTCTTCATCTTCCCGCTCCCGGGTCCAGGCTTCCAGTAAGCGATCCTTCTTTTCAAGCTGCTCAATCAGTTGTTCACGTGTTTGATCTTTGTATGCTGTTTTCATGGGCGATTGATTGTTTTCTAATTCCATTCTTTGAAAAGCCAACAAGTTAGGTACTTTTTCGAGATTGCAAACTATAAAATTACGTGTTATCAAAGATTAAAAATCAATAAAAAATACCGCCAATTGGCCCTTCGCAGCGGGCAGGAAAAAAATATCTGGTTTTATTTTTATTTTGCACTTTTGTGCACTAGTTTTACACCGTAAAACTTACTTTTAAAGCCAGGAAAAATGAAGATTGCCATTACAGCAACAGGAAACTCCCTCAACTCAAAAGTTGACAGCCGGTTTGGACGATGCTCCTATTTCGCCGTTTACGATATGGATGAAAACCAAACCAAATTTATTAAGAACCCCAATAAAGAAGCAGCCGAAGGCGCCGGCCCGGCTGCGGTTCAGCTGATTGCCAAACAGGGCGTCACACAAATCATTTCCGGCGAGTTTGGCGGAAAAGCCAAAAGCATTCTGGAAGATTTGAACATTCAAATGATCATGCTCAACGGGCCTGAAAAGTCGATACAGGAAGTATTGGATTTAATGGCCATCAACAAATAAAAAAGGAGGTGTCATCATGCCAGGATTTAACAGAAGGGGGCCACGGGGAGAAGGACCGCGAACCGGACGAGGAAAAGGCCGCTGCAACGACGCAAGCCCCAACCGATCGAACCAAAAACAGGAAACACGGGATGCCAACACTCCCGAAAACCAAGCAGAAAAGAACATGAGTGATTTTTTTGGGTTGAAAAGCGGGTTGAGACGCAGAACAGCTTCGGGACGTGGTTTTCGAAACAGGAGCTGATTTGCGAGGGGTTGAAACTGGTAGCCAAATGGTCCTTAAGGCTACCAGTTGTTTTATAGTAAAAACAAGATAAACGATACAAGATGAAAAAATTTGCCATACCAATTGAAAATGGTCAGCTGTGCACCCATTTTGGACACTGTCAGCAATTTGCAATCATTCGGGTTGAAAACAACACCGTGCTTCAAACCGAGTATTTAACACCTCCGCCACACGAGCCCGGGCTGATTCCCAAGTGGCTCGGCGAACAAGCAGTGACTCATGTGATTGCCGCCGGCATTGGCCAGAAAGCCATTCAGCTGTTTAATCAGCAGCATATCGAGCTTACGGTTGGGGTCGAAGCCAAAACCCCGGATGAACTCGTTGCAGACTGGCTGAACGGAGCGCTGCAAGCTGGTTTAAACAACTGTGATCATTAACGAAATCGGCTCCTGCGCGGATCGCCCCACAAAGTGCAGGCATCCGGTAAAAAACGGACGATAACAAATTAGATCGGAAACAAATGAAAATAGCAGTTGCAAGCGGAAAAGGCGGGACCGGAAAAACACTGGTCTCAACCAACCTGTTCAATGTCATCCAGAAATCAGGCTTTGCGGTTGATTTGATTGATTGCGACGCGGAAGAGCCCAATGCCTTGCAATTCATTCACGCTGATTTAATTTCACAGAAGTCCGTCACCCAAAACATTCCGGTAATCGACAAAGAAGCCTGTACTTTCTGTGGCAAGTGCGAGGCGTATTGCCACTACAATGCGATTGTTGTCCTGCCCAAATTGCGCCATATTCAAGTTGTTGAGGACCTTTGCCACGACTGCGGGGCCTGCGAATACGCCTGCCCGGCCGGGGCCATTTCATGGAAATCGAAAACAACCGGAACCATCCGGACGTATGCCGTAAACAATGGTTCTTCACTCATTGAAGGACGCATTGAAATTGGTGTTTACTCCTCGGTTCCACTCATCAAGGAAGTCATGAAAAGCTCCCACCATCGTCAGCTGGCTATTGTAGATGCACCTCCCGGAACTTCCTGTCCGTTCATCGCAACGGTAAGTGCAGCCGACTTTATGGTGCTGGTGACCGAGCCCACGCCATTTGGATTAAATGATTTGAAGTTGTCGGTTGAAATCCTGCAGCAGTTGGATAAATCCTTCGGAATCATTGTCAACCGGGCCGGCTTGGGGGATCATCGGGTTTACGATTTCATTGCAAAAAACAAGCTGCTGCTCCTCGACGAAATTCCGTTTGACCCCCGCATTGCCAAAAGCTATTCGGAGGGCAAACTAATCACAGACAACATGCCCAACTATCACAAGCATTTTCTACAGCTATTTAGTCGCATCAAAAAACACCTTCAGTATGATCGAAATAGCTATACTTAGCGGGAAGGGAGGAACCGGAAAATCGAGTTTGAGTGCTGCGCTGGCCACGCTCGCTGCAAAAATTGTGGCGGCTGACTGCGATGTGGATGCTGCCAACCTGCATTTGGTGCTCAACCCAAAGGACTACCGCGAAGAAGTGTACGTATCGGGACAAAAGGCCGTGATCGATCCAGACCGTTGTACCAACTGCGGAATCTGCCTGAGTTATTGCCGCTTTGAGGCCATTAGCAACAAGGGCGGAATTCACCGGATAATAGAAACGGCCTGCGACGGATGCCAGCTATGTGACCGGGTTTGCCCTGAAAATGCCATCCACATGGTCAGCCACGACAAAAGCCGTTGGTTTGCCGGCGATATCGCCAATGGTAAAATGATTCATGCCCGGCTGGCCCCCGGGGAAGACAACTCCGGAAAGCTGGTCAACATTGTCCGTGACCAGGCACGCGAAACTGCCTTTGAAATTCAGTCCGACATCATCCTGATTGATGGCCCTCCGGGAATTGGCTGCCCGGTCATTTCATCGCTCACAGGTGTCGACAAAGTGCTGCTGGTTGCCGAGCCAAGCCTGTCGGGCGTGCACGACCTGAAACGAATCGTTGAACTGACACAGCACTTTCGCGTGCAAACGTATGTTGTCATCAACAAATATGATCTGAATGACGCTCTGAGCGATGCCATTGTCAATTGGTGCCGCTCCGTGCAAATACCGGTGATCGGTCAATTACCTTTCGACCGCGCTGTGGTTGATGCCATGGTGAACTGCGAAAGTGTAACCAACTGGGCACCGGACTCCACGATCAGCAATGCAATAAAAAGAATCTGGAACAAACTCCTGCAACATGAACAAGCAAAATCCTTTTGACAAGATCGACCTTCCCGGGGTAAAAACAAATAAAGATGTTTGAATTTCAGAACAGGCCAAACGCACCCCATCTGCTGGAAACAGGCGAACGAGTCCAGCTGCCCACGATTTATGGCAGCTTCGAGCTCCTTCCATTTATGGAAATCGCGACCGGCAAAGAGCACATTGCCTTGACTAAAGGGCCGGTGGAAAATAAAAAGTCCGTGTTGCTTCGGATTCATTCGGCCTGTGCTACCGGCGATTTGTTTGGCTCCATGCGCTGCGACTGCGGTGAACAACTGCACCGGGCGTTGCAAGCCATTGAGCAGGAAGGCCGCGGTGTGTTGATTTATTTGCAACAGGAAGGCCGGGGAATTGGGTTGATGCAGAAAATGAAAGCCTACAAACTGCAGGAGCAGGGTGTCGACACCGTGGATGCCAACCTGCAACTGGGGCACCAGGCGGATGAGCGGGACTACCGTGCCGCAGCAGAAATCCTTCGCCAGCTCAACATCAGCCAGGTGAAACTGCTCACGAACAATCCCGACAAAAAATCCGGCCTTGAAAAATATGGAATAAACGTGGCATGCTGCATCCCGCTACTGACAGAACCCAATCCACACAACGCTTTCTACTTACAAACCAAGGAAAAACGGATGGGCCATTTGCTTGGGCAACTTAATTTTGAAAATCATGAGTAATCCATTGGAAGCGACTTTCAGGCTGCGTCCGCGCTACGGAGAAGTGGATCAAATGGGCTATGTGTATCACGCCAACTACGTGAGCTACTGCCACCAGGCGCGCACCGAGCTGCTCCGGAAACTCGGCATTGATGACCAGTCCCTGGACGGACACAATATTCTGCTGCCTGTTATCCGGATGAACCTGCGCTACCTGAAACCCGCCGGCTACGACGAACTGCTAACCATCAAGACCAGGATCGTCGACAAGCCCACCACCCGATTCGTGTTTCAGTTTGAAATCCGAAATGAACAGGACGTGCTGCTATGCTCAGCCGATTCAACGGTCGTCTTTGTTGATAAAACAAGCCGCAAGCCGATGAAAGCTCCCCAATTGATTATTAATGCACTCGATCAATACTTTAAACCAACAAAACATGAAACTCACCATCCTCACTGAAAACAGCGCTGGCGGGCATTTCCTGGCCGAGCATGGGCTTTCGTACCTGATTCAGTTCGATGGGCACACCATCCTGTTCGACACCGGCCCGACAGACGTGTTTCTGAAAAATGCCCGGCAACTTGGAATCGATCTGCAAAAAACAGTCGGACTGATCGTGCTTAGCCATGGCCATTGGGACCATGGAAACGGCTTGCGCCACCTGCATTCCAAACCCCTGATCACCCATCCCGCCGCTTTCATGAAACGCTACCGAAAAGCAGACGGCTCATCGGTCGGACTGGCCCTGACGCGGCAGCACATCAATAAAAAATATTCACTCATCACCAGCACCACGCCTTACCGCACTTCAGAGCGGCTGTTCTTTCTGGGAGAAATTCCCCGAATCACGGATTTTGAAGCGCAAAACACAAGTTTTAAAGATGAATTTGGCGATGACGATTTTGTTCCCGACGACTCCGCCCTGGCTATCGTTCTCAAGCAAAAGTTGATCATCCTGTCGGGTTGCGCCCACTCCGGAATTTGCAATATTTGTGAACAGGCCAAACAGGTAACCGGCGTACAGTCCATCGACTCCGTCATTGGTGGTTTTCATCTGAAACACGACGATGAGCAAACCCAGCAGACCATTCGGTATTTTCAAAACGAAAAAGTCCGAAACCTTGTTCCGTCTCACTGCACCGAACTGCCGGCGCTGGCCGCGTTTCATGTCAACTTTGGCACCCGACAATTAAAAACAGGACAGATCCTTCATTTCGAATAAAAAACACGTCATATAAAATTCAAAACCATGGAAAATCAACCAAGAATTATTGTCATAGGTGGGTCGGCTGCCGGCCCCAAAGCCGCGGCACGCGCCCGCCGCATGAATGAGTTTGCAGAAATCACGATGTTTCAGAAAGGTCCCGACCTGTCAATGGCTTCGTGTGGCTTCCCGTATTTCGTAGGTGGCTTTTTCGACGACCGCAACAAACTGCTGTGTACCCCCACCGGCGTGGTGCGCGACCCTGTATTTTACTGGAATGCCAAAGGCATTGTGGCCCGAACCAATACCGAAGTGACCAAAATTGACCGGAAAAATAAGCAGGTGGACTTTAAAAATCTGGTTACCGGCGAAACGGGAAGCCAGCCCTACGACAAGCTGATTATTGCCACCGGAGCAACAGCCAATAAACCCCCAATTCCTGGCATTGAGCTAAAAGGAATCACCACCTTGCAATCGATGCAGGATGCCGACTACCTACGAAAAATCCGCGATGATGGAGAAATCAAAAAGGCGGTGGTGATTGGTGGCGGACTGATTGGCATTGAAACTATGGAAGCCCTTCACCTGGCTGGAATTGAGCTCACCCTGATTGAGTTGTTGCCGCAACTACTCATGTTTTTGGATTGGAAGTTAGCCAAGCTCGTTGAAAACTATCTGAAGTCGAAAGCACAGGTGGTTACCCAAAATGGTGTGGCTGAATTTATTGGAGAGAATGGCAAACTGGTGGCCGTGAGATTGCAGGATGGAAGTGAAATCCCCTGCCAGCTCGCGGTTGTTGCCATTGGCGTTCGCCCCAATATTGAACTGGCCCGGGCGGCAGGACTGGAAATCGGTGATCTCGGCGGCATTACGGTGAACGAGCATATGCAAACGAGCGATCCCGATATTTATGCCGCCGGCGACTGCTGTGAAATCACCAACCTGATTTCCGGGAAAAAAGTACTGGCTCCCTACGGCGACCTGGCCAACCTGGAAGGCCGCGTGGCTGGCGAAAATTGTATCAAAGGGAATGTGGCCTCCTTTCCCGGAACCATACAAACCGGCATTTGCAAACTTTTCGATTGGGGGGTTGGCATCACAGGCCTCTCGGAGGAGAAAGCAGAAGAAGCCGGTCTGGAGTATGTAAAAATCGTGAATGCCAGCCCCGACAAACCCGGATTCATGGATGGCAAACTACTGATTACCAAACTGCTTGCCGACAAAAACAGCCGGAGAATCCTCGGCGCACAATGTCTGGGGCCTGGTGATGTCGCCAAACAACTGGCCATTTGGGCAACGGCCATCAAAGGAAATTTGACGGTGGATGATATGCTGAATGCAGACCTGCCTTATGCGCCGCCTTTTTCACTGGCCATCGACCACAGCATCGCTTCGGCACATATCATGCAAAATAAAATGAACGGCTTGTTTGAAGGTATTTCAGCCCTCGAAGTCAAGGAAAAAGTAGATCGTGGCGAGGACATTTTTCTTTTGGATACCCGCGGTGCAGATGAATTTGCGGAAACCCGGCTGGGAATTGGCGAAACCCTGATTCCCATCGGGTGGCTGCGCTCGCGAATGGATGAACTGCCGAAAGATAAAAACAAGGAGATCATCACATTCTGTAAAATATCGCTGCGAGGCTACGAAGCTGCGGTACTGATCAAGGCCCATGGTTATACCAAGGTAAAAGTGATGGAAGGTGGTATTGCCGGTTGGCCTTTTGAAAAAGAAAAGTGAACCTTTTTTGGGAACTAATATTCTATTCAAAAAATCATTTGCGATCTTGCTTCAGTGGCAGGTGAGCTAATTGATTCGAAGAATAAAAAAATCATCAATCAATTTATTAACCATTTAAAATTTTAGAAGATGGACGAAAATCAAGTTCAACCAACCTTTAGCATGCCCCGTATTGGTGAGCCTGCACCCGAGTTCAAAGCCGTAACCACCCAGGGAGATATCAACTTCCCATCTGACTACAAAGGAAACTGGGTGATCCTGTTCAGTCACCCGGCTGATTTCACACCAGTGTGCACCTCGGAGTTTATGACCTTTGCTACCATGGAAAAGCAGTTCAACGAAGCCAACTGTAAGCTTGTCGGGCTGTCAGTCGATGGTATTTACAGCCACATTGCCTGGTTGCGTACCATCAAGGAAAAAATTGAGTACAAAGGCATGAAGGATGTGGAAGTGACCTTTCCGCTGATTGAAGACATCACTATGGAAGTGGCCACCAAATACGGCATGATGATGCCGGGCGAAAGCAATACCAAGGCGGTACGTGCCGTGTTTTTTATTGATCCCAAAGGTATCATCCGAACCATTATTTACTATCCGCTAAGCCTGGGACGTAATTTCGAAGAACTTTACCGCGCCCTGATTGCCCTGCAAACAGCCGATGAGTTTGGTATTGCCACTCCTGCCGACTGGCAACCGGGTGATGATGTGATCGTTCCAACTGCCGGTTCGTGCGGAACAGCAAAAGAACGCATGGAAAGCAAAGATGAAATGCATTGTTACGACTGGTTCTTCTGCACCAAAAAACTAGCCAAGGCAACCATTCTGGATAAAATCATAAAAAAATAGATTCCAACAATTGACTTTCAGTTTTATAGATTAGACCAAACAAAGGGCTCGAATCGATTTCGGATTCGAGCCCTTTCATATTGCTAAAATTCTGAAGATCCAGACAGGTTCCATAAAATTAAGAATCAAAAATAAACCCGGCAGAATATCTGACGGGTTTACTTTTGGGCTGAAAACAAATCCAAAAATTCTATTCGTAATGATTGCTGCTATAATACCCCATCGAGTTAACAATTTTTCCATCATCGTTGAAAGTGTGTGACATCATCAACGGAAACTCAAGTTTTTCTTCACCTCTCACGCCTTTAAAAATCCACCATGAATAAACAACGTAGTCATCGTTTCGGGCGTAGTAAATGCAATCGGGATAGCCAACTTGTTCCATTTCAATGTGATCAACCGCATCAAAAACCGACTGCCATTCTTTCTTCTGCTCTTCAAGCTTGTGCTGATCTGTAAACTTCATCGTCGTATTGTAGAACACAGCATCGTCGGTAAAAAACGCAGTCATGCCGGCAACATCCTCATCACAGTAGGCATTGATCAACTTTCGAACCTGGATAATGTACGGATGGTTAATATACACCTTGCCATTTTCCTGGGTAGCCTGGCTGGTGTTAATCTCTTGAAACACCTGTGGATCGAAGTAGCGATGAAGTGAGGTAATCTTTCCATCTTCGTTGAAGCTGTATAAGTTGTGGATGGGCAAATTCAGCCGGATACCCGACTTGGTGTGGAGTCCCGTCATACGGAGCCAGTCCTGAACCCACAGGCCGCCCTTATCATACTCAAGTGCATCAGCGTAGGCCGGTGTGTCGGCTTCCACTTTTAAGTTCTCAAACTCCTCTGCCCACCACTTCAGGCCACTGGCAGCAGCCTCACGCGTAATCAGATTTCGGTTCCCATTGGTAATCACCCAGACAGAATCAGCCAGCAAACCGCCAAAAGCAGTTTGATCTCCCTGCTCAAAAGCGTTCCAAAGCTGATTCACTTTCTCCAAAACAGGATGATCAATAAATACAGTACCATTTTTCTCCTGAGCACCTGCAAGCAGCCCAAGGGAGAACAAAACGAGAGTAAGTGTCAATTTTTTCATTTGTCATTTAGTTTAAATTAATAATACAATCGACTATTTATATTCATTCTAAATAAAATTAATGAAACTGACACTGAAAAACAATGCCTTACAACATTACGGCAGGAATTATTTCAACTTAAGGCCTCACGGGTCAAATCCGGGTGATCATCCTCCTCTCCGGAATATCAATCCCAATCGCTTCGCGGCTTTGGTCTTCAAAGTATCCAAAACCGCATTTACCAATTGGCTTGATGAACAGGCCAGTGAAAGTAAAACGAGTATTGAGTTTAATTTGAGAGGGAGAACTCTGGGTTTAACTGCCAAATGAACGATGCAGTAAAAAAACGGATACCCGCGTCAGGACTATTTATTTACGTTTAAAGCGACTCAGGAATTTGCTTTTCAAAGATGCCTGGGTTTCCCCGGCCATCAACTCCTGAATTCCGGTCGGGTTAGTTTTGTTCCGTGCCTGCATGAAACTGCCCAGCGCATTGACCAGGAATGAAACACCGTGTGCGGCAACCCGCGCTGCCTGATCTTCGGAAAACTTCATTTTTTCCTTCAACTCACGTGCGGCTCGCTTTTCAATCTCCCCCGACAAGCTAGTGCGGTATCCGCCTTTGCTAACCAATGCGACCAACTCGCTGAGCTGTTCTTTGTCAAATTTTGCAATCAAGCCATCCTTAACAACCTGGATGATAATATCGGAAGCTTTGATGCCCTTGTGGGCTTCAAGCACGGTTTCGGCAAACAGTAAGTTCACCAGTTCTCTGTGTTTTGTCTTTAATAGGTACGATAACAACATGATATCATTCATTTCTTCCCTCTCGTTCGGCCGGCAGCACTACAACAACTGTACCGTAAGCAAGTTCACACAATTTTCAGACGGTCTGACATGCTGAAAAAATTCCAGGTAAATATGGTTAAAAAAGCTGACAATTATCCTATTTGCTGATCATCGAAAACAGAAACAAGCTTCATTCAAACTCGTATAAATTATTGAAATCAACTTCTTATAAACAAGCCTAATTTTCGACTTGTGCCATGAACGGTGTTCATCCCCTTTCTGCAAAGGGTTACGAGGAATCTCTTCCGACTTAAAATTACTTTTCACAAAGCTTGTGTGTTTATTTTTTATCAGAAAAAACCAAAAGTTATGGAAATCAAAAAATATCCATCCTGCGACTTGAACTGCTACCGGAACCTCTTAATTGAAATTGGGCTGGTCTTGGCGCTGGGCATTATTTTTCTTGCTTTTGAATTTAAGACCGGTGTAAAGAAAGCCGAAATTACTGGTCCCGTTGTCACGCTGGAAGTTGAAAGTGAGGTCATTCCAATTACCCGCCAGGAAGAAGTGAAGCCCCCGCCTCCACCTCCTCCGCCACGAGTTGTTGAAGTGCTGAACATTGTGTCTGACGATATTGAAATTGAAGACGAGCTGGAAATCCAAGACACCGAAGCAGACGAGGAAACCGAAATTGATGTCAGCCCGATTGTTGTTAATTATGCGCAGGATGAAAAAGAGGAAGAAGAAGAGCAGGTATTTTATATTGTAGAGGAAATGCCTGAGTTTCCGGGAGGAGAACTTGCCCTGCGAAAATTCCTGGCCAATGCCATTAAGTACCCGGTTATTGCCCAGGAAAATGGCATTGAAGGCAAAGTTTACGTGTCGTTTGTCGTTGGAAAAGATGGGCGGGTGACCAATGCCCGGGTCGTTCGGAGTGTTGATCAATCGCTTGATAAAGAAGCATTACGCGTAGTAAACAGCCTGCCGCCCTGGAAACCTGGCCTGCAACGCGGACAGCCGGTTCGGGTTGCCTTTAGCGTGCCCATTCATTTTGTATTGCAATAAGTGTATTCCGTCGGTTTGTTATTTTTCAAAGAAAGGCGATTCGTTTTACGGATCGTCTTTCTTTATTCACCGCTTTGCCCTTGAAGCGTCGTCATCCGGATTCCTTATCTTTGTTTTTCATTCCAAATTGAAGTCTGTCTTATGAATCAGCCGGAATCAATCCAAATGCTCGAAGCCAATCGTCTCGGTTTAAAAATAGCTGGTGAAACCATCATCCATCCGCTTAGTTTTCAGTTAAAACAAAGCGAGTCGCTGGCTATTACCGGCGCTTCGGGCAGTGGTAAAACCATGCTGGGACGCGTGCTGGCCGGGCAGCTTTCGCCCTCCTCAGGCGAGTTGCTTATCAATCCAGGTCTCCGGCGTTTAATGGTCGATCAGCAAGATCATTTCATCGCTTTTTCAGGACGAAGAAGCCTGCATGACGGACTTCGCTACGAAAACCAGGACATGGAAATGGTGCCAACAGTCCAGGAGTTTTTGCTTCGAGTAAAGGTGAAAAATACAACTGGCATCTCCGAAACAGCGCTGTCGGAGTTGCTGAAACAATTGGAAATTGAACACCTGTCCGACCGGAAACTGTTGCAGCTGAGCAATGGAGAACGCAAGCGAACACAGTTGGCCGCCGTACTTTTGCAAAAGCCCGGCCTACTGGTGCTCGACCAGCCTTTCGTGGGACTGGATTTTCATTCGCGTGCAAACTTAAATCGGTTCCTCAAACAACAAGTAGACACTGGCCTTTGTCTGGTTGTGATTACCGATCCAAAACACATTCCCGAATCAATAAGTCGGGTAATTGAGCTAAAAAAAGGAAACCTGCACCAATTTGTCCGGCGCGATGCCTATCGGCCTGATTTCAACGCTTCCGGCATGAGTTTTCCCGATTTGACCTTGCCATTGTTCTCGCAGCTGTCCAATCCAAAACACACCTTCTTCAACCTTGTGCGGATGAACCAGGTCCAGGTGAGATTGGGCGGCCGCCAGATTTTAAAAAACATCAGCTGGCAAGTGCAAAGTGGCGAGCAATGGGCTTTACTTGGCCCAAACGGAGCCGGAAAAAGTACCTTGCTCAGTTTGATTACTGCCGACAATCCACAAGGCTATGCCAACGACCTGATTTTATTCGACCGGCAGCGCGGAACCGGCGAAAGTATCTGGGACATTAAAAAACACATTGGCTTTGTGTCGCCCGAGCTGCACTTGTATTTTTTGCGTGGCGCAGGCATTTACAACACCATTCCGGGGCTGGGTGCGTCGGGGCATGCCAACTATAGCGCCATGACTTGTCTCGACGTTGTCCTCTCCGGCTTTCACGATGAAGTGGGTTTCACCTCTTCACCAACCGATGGCCAACAAAAAAGCGCGAGGGCCTGGCTGGCTGCCTTAGGCTTGACCTCTTGGCAAAAGCGACCGTTTGTTCATGCCTCACTGGGCGAACAGCGCGTGGTTTTACTGGCACGGGCCCTGGTCAAATCGCCTCCGCTGCTTATTCTCGACGAGCCATGTCAGGGACTTGACTCCCAGCAAACCAAGCGGTTTCTTCAGCTGCTCAATGTGCTTTGCCACCAGTTAAAAACCAGCCTGATTTATGTCACCCATCGGAAAGCCGAAATCCCCGCCTGTGTGACCCACCTGCTGCAGTTGGAAAACGGCGAGGTAAAAAGCAAAGGCACTTACGATGGTTCCACTTTTCAATGGAATCATTAATTTTGACTTTGATCGAAACTACTTTCTTCTATGGAAATGACCTCAAAACAATCCGAAGTTTTCTATCGTGCCGCCGCCATTTGCAGCCGTGCCGAGAAATGCTCAACCGATATCCTGACCAAGCTTGCCCAATGGGAAGTGGATGAAATGGATGCAGGCGTGGTGCTGGAACAACTGATTGCAGAAAAGTATGTGGATGATAAACGTTTTGCCCGGAGCTTTGTCAAAGATAAATTCCGGTTCAACAAATGGGGAAAAATAAAAATCGCTTACCAGCTTCGTGCCAAACGAATCGACTCGAACACCATCGAAACGGCCATGAATGAGATTGACGACGAGGCTTACCGCGAGACTTTAATTGAATTAATTGCGGAGAAAAACAAAAGCGTGAAAGGCTCCAACTCCTACGACCGCAAAGCCAAACTAATCCGCTTTGCCCAAGCGCGTGGCTTTGAAATGGACTTGATCTATCAGGCAATGGCAGAGGTATTGAAATGAGAACAAGAAGGTTGTCCGACTTGCTCTAAAGGCGGGGTAAACCGGAAAATCAAAGAAAGCCAAAGCCATCCAGGTAAAAATGGGACGCACGTCTGGCTGCTCTGATTTTTCTTCTAGTCCTGGCCCAAAAGGGAGAATGAAAAATCAGCCTACCAGATTGAGTTCATAACAACAAACTGACATCTTTTTCCCTTTTATCATGTTTTATCAACATGGGTTTCATGAGCAAGATGAAAACCCTAATTTTAGCTTACTGTTTTTTGCAGCGAGAGACAAATTTGAAGACTGACAAAACATATTGAGAATGATTCCATTTACACACTTACACGTACACTCACAATATTCAATCTTGGATGGAGCCGCCTCCGTAAAAGGGCTTGTAGCCAAAGCCAAAAGCGATGGCATGAAAGCCCTGGCCCTAACCGACCACGGAATGATGTTTGGGATCAAGGACTTTTACGATACTTGCAAGCGTGAAGGAATCAAACCCATTTTGGGATGCGAAACCTACGTCGCCTCACGAACAATCAACGATAAAAATGACAAAGTCGACCGCTCGGGCGACCACCTGATTTTGCTGGCCAAAAATCTGAAAGGCTACCGGAACCTGGTCAAGCTAATTTCCATTGCCAGCAATGAAGGATTCTACTACAAGCCGCGTATCGACAAGGAGGTGCTTGAAAAATACAGCGAAGGTCTGGTTGTTTCGTCTGCCTGCCTGGGAGGTGAGGTTGCTCAAAAGATTATGAACAACGCCATTCCGGAAGCCGAAGAAACCATACTCTGGTTTAAGCGGGTTTTTGGCGATGATTACTACCTGGAACTGCAGCGCCACCAATCGGATGATCCACAGCGCAATGAAGATGTTTACAAAAACCAGGTGCTGGTCAACCGGGTGATTCTGGAGCTGGCTCAAAAGCACCAGGTGAAGGTGATTGCTACCAACGATGTGCACTTCATCAATGCCGAAGATGCCGACGCGCACGACTTACTGATCTGTTTGAACACCGGGAAGGATGTGGACGATCCCAACCGGATGCGCTACACCAAACAGGAGTGGTTTAAAACCACCGCGGAGATGAATCAGCTGTTTTCCGATGTGCCCGAATCCTTAACAAACACACAGGAAGTAGCTGACAAGATTGAACAATATGAGCTGAATTCACCACCCATCATGCCTCCTTTCCCGATTCCTGGGGAATTTGGAACGGAAGCTGAATACCGGGAAAAATATTCAGAAGAAGACCTCAAAGAAGAGTTTAAAGATGGTGCTTTTGAACGGTTGGGCGGCTACGAAAAAGTCATCCGGGTTAAGCTGGAAGCCGAGTACCTGAAACACCTGACCTATAAAGGCGCCGAAGAAGATTACCGCTACGGCAGTCCGGTTCCGGCAGATGTGGCCGAACGGCTCGAATTTGAGTTGAACACCATCAAGACCATGGGTTTTCCGGGCTACTTCCTCATCACACAAGACTTTATCAATGCCGCCCGCGAAATGGGTGTTCTTGTGGGGCCGGGCCGTGGATCGGCTGCCGGTTCGGCTGTTTCCTTTTGTGTAGGAATCACCAACATTGACCCGATTAAACATGACTTGCTTTTTGAGCGTTTCCTGAATCCCGACCGGATTTCCATGCCCGATGTCGATATTGACTTCGATGATGACGGACGGCAGCTGGTGCTGGATTGGGTGACCGAAAAATACGGCCGCGAGCGGGTGGCACATATCTGTACGTTTGGCACCATGGCTACCAAACTGGCTATCCGCGATGTATCACGGGTGCTAAAGTTACCCTTGCCCGAAGCGGATCGTCTGGCCAAGCTGGTGCCCGAAGCCCCCAAAATGAGCTTCGTAAAAGCATACAAGGAAAGTCCCGAACTTCGGAATGAAAAAAAATCGGACAACCCACTGATTGCATCCACCTTAAAATTTGCCGAAACGCTGGAAGGTTCCGTCCGCCAAACGGGGGTGCATGCCTGCGGAATTTTAATCAGCCGCGATCCGCTGGATCAGCACATTCCGCTGATGCCAACCAAGGATGAAAACTTGTACACCACGCAGTACGACGGGCGTTTTGTGGAGGATATCGGCCTGCTGAAGATGGACTTTCTGGGATTGAAAACCCTCTCCATCATTAAGGAAACCTTGGAAAATATTCGACTCTCCCGGAAGCTGGAAGTGGATATTGATGCGATTCCGGGCGACGATGAGAAAACTTTCGAGCTGTTTAGCCGGGGCGACACGACGGCTATTTTTCAGTTTGAATCACCCGGAATGAAAAAACACCTCCGCAACCTGAAACCCAACCGGTTTGAGGATTTGGTGGCCATGAATGCCTTGTACCGTCCGGGTCCGATGGAATACATCCCCGATTTTATTGACCGGAAGCATGGCCGTAAAGAGGTTCACTACGATCACCCCATGATGGAAAAGTACCTGAAAACCACTTATGGAATCACGGTCTTTCAGGAACAGGTGATGTTATTGTCGCGCCATCTGGCCAATTTTACCCGTGGCGACTCCGATTCGCTTCGGAAAGCGATGGGTAAAAAAATCAAGGCGATGATGGATAAGCTGAAGGTGAAATTTATTGATGGTTGCAAAGCGAACCCCAAATTTATTGAAGGCTGTGAGCAAATCAACAAGGAGCCGGAAGGGATCATCGAAAAAATATGGAAAGATTGGGAGGCCTTTGCTTCGTATGCTTTCAACAAGTCGCACTCGGTTTGTTACGCGCATATCGCCTACCAAACGGGCTACCTGAAAGCCCACTTTCCGGCCGAGTTTATGGCTGCCAACATGAGCCGCAACCTAAGCAACATCACCGACATCACCAAGCTGATGGGCGAATCGCAACGTATGGGAATGAACGTACTGGGACCCGATGTGAATGAGAGTTTTAATAAGTTCATGGTCAACAAGGAAGGGGATGTGCGTTTTGGCATGGCCGCGATTAAAGGTGTTGGATCAGGTGCAGTGACCGACATTGTGAAGGCCCGAAAAGAAGGTTTGTTTACATCTGTTTTTGATTTCGTAGAACGGGTAAACCTGCAAACGGTGAATAAAAAAAATATCGAAGCACTGGCTATGGCCGGGGCTTTCGACAGCTTTGGAACGATCAAGCGCAGCCAGTTTTTTGCCAGCTCAGCCGAAAATGAGCCCTCCTTTATTGAAAAACTGATTCGTTATGGGCACCAGATTCAGTTGGAAAATAACAACGCACAGCAATCCCTGTTTGGCGAAGTGATGTCGGCACAGGCTGTAAAAACGCCCGATGTGCCCGACGTTCCGGAGTGGCCCAAAATCGTCTTGCTGGAAAAGGAAAAAGCCCTGATCGGAATATACCTGTCCTCGCACCCACTGGATGATTACAAGCTGGAAGTTGAGAATTTCACCAGCCGCGAGTTTTCGTTGAAAGACATCAACAATAATATTGAAGCCCTAAAAGGGCGCGACCTGACCTTTGCCGGCATGGTGACCGAAAGCCGCGAAGCCATTGGAAAAACCGGCAAGCATTTTTGCACCATGACCCTGTCGGATTACACCGACTCCTACACCTTCTTTTTCTTCGGAAAAGATTATGTGGAGTTTTCGAAGTATTGTAAGACGGGCTTGTTTCTGATGATTAAAGGGCAGGTTCAAAACCGGTTTAACGGCGATCAACTCGAATTCAAAATCCGAAGCATCGAGTTGTTATCCGAAGTCAGGAAAAACCAGATCAAAACCGTGACCGTACAACTGCCCTTACAAAACGTGACACCCGACCTGATTCAGGAAATTGAAAGTATCAGCCTGAAAAATAAGGGGAAAGCCTTGCTGCGTTTTAATATATGGGATTCAGAAACAAAAAGCATGGTTAGCCTGTTTTCAAGAAACACGCGTGTAGAAATGACCAGCGAGCTGGAGCGTTTCTTCCGAAATCATGAATCATTGTCGTTTAAGATAAATTAGCTTTAAAAGCTTCAAATAAAATAATAGTTAAAAAATATTGATTATGGCACAAGAAGTAAATGATGCAAACTTTGAAGAAATTGTTCTTCAGTCGGATAAACCGGTTTTAGTAGATTTTTGGGCGGAGTGGTGTGGCCCCTGCCGCATGGTTGCTCCTGTTGTTGAGGAGTTGTCGCAGGATTATGCCGGAAAATTGCTGGTTACCAAAGTTGATGTGGACAGCAACCCGGAGACCGCGATGAAGTTTGGCATCCGGAACATTCCTACCATCCTGTTTTTTAAAGGTGGCGAAATTGTAGACAAGCATGTTGGCGCGGCTCCCAAATCGGCCTTGGCAACAAAAGTTGATGCTCTACTCTAAACCAAAACGCATAAGAATTTGAAAGAGGCTGACTCCAAGGAGTTCAGCCTTTTTTTGTCTACCGCCTGGTTACTGATAGTGAAAAAGCGTTCCCCGATCGAACGGCGTCCACACACTGGCTTTGAGCCCGGCCTTCTTCAAGCATTGGTTGGTCCAGGTGTTGCTTGTGAAAAACAAGTTGTAATTGCCCGTTGCTTCGTAAAAAGCATCAACCGCCGAATACTGAAAACCCGCAATCCGAATAGGCTGACCATGCACATCGCGGGCAAAGCTTTCTTCAACATACGCCACAATCGCCTGATAATTTTTGTTTTCCACGGAAATCCGTTTGCAACGGTCATTGGTTGCCAGGCCCCGGTAATAATCGACATGCATGGCCGACGGGCTGTTCAACAGCAAAGCTTTCGCGGCGGTTTTCACCGTCAGGTCGGACCACTGCGGGGTATTCAGAAAAAAATTCCGGTCACCCCAGCCAAAGCTCACCAGCTGCACCTGGTCGGCCACCGCTTCATCAACAGCCAGAAAATCGGTCCAATCCCTGACTTCATTCCAAAGCGGCAGCACCAACTCCAGGTGCACACCGTTCGAGCGGATGTAGATGTCAACATCACCTCCCCGGGCGGCATCGGCATTGGCTGGCAGCACCGACAAGACAAGCGCAACGGCCAGGTAACAGCCCACCACCAGCAGCAAAGCGACCAGCAGTCTGGCTATCCATTGAATGAATTTTTGAATGATCGGACTCATGAGTTGTGCGTCTTTCCGGTGACAAGTAAACCTGCCAAACAAGCTTCACTTGTTGAACATTCAGCAAGCACTAATGGTTGTTGCAGGTAGAAATTGTAACAGCAAACACAACATGGAGTTGAAGATTGAACGAATGACCTTTGGCGCGCGGCCAAACAAATACATGCCCGATCAGGATTTGTACAAACACCTGGGCGAATCGGGTGTGCGAAAAATGGTGAGCGATCATTACGATTTGCTGGCGCAAAGTACCATCAAGCATTTGTTTCCGAAGAATCCGGTAGGATTGGATGCGGCCAAAGAACGGTCGGCCGACTTTTTTATTCAGCGGCTGGGTGGGCCCGACTACTTCAACCAGCACCGGGGCAACCCCATGCTGGTGAGGCGCCACCTGCCTTTTAAAATTAAGCCCGACGACCGGATTGTGTGGCTCGAATGCTACCGCGAGGTACTGCTCAAAATGGATGCGCCAGAACACCTGGTCATGGCATTCTGGCGCTACTTGCACGATTTCTCCAACTGGATGGTCAACACCCCCGACGGTTCGTATTCAATCATGCGGTAGGCTTATTATCCGGCCTATTCTTCCACCACTTCCACCTCCACTTCAATGCCACCAATCCAGCCCGAAATTAGGTTGTAAATGGCACAGCCCAAGGCGGTGAACAGGAAAAAAACAATGCCGTAAAGGAAAGGCAGGAAGACAAACATCAGCCCGCCAAAGGGGAAATGGTTGCCAAACATGCCGCCAACAATGCTGCCGATGATTCCAAAAGGAATCATAAAAACAGCCATAACCAGAAAATACATCAGGGAAACGACCTTGGCCGTTTGCCACACATTAAAACGTTTGATTCGTTTCATACATCGATTTTTAATAAAGGTTTGAGGTTGATAATTATTTTTTAGAAGAATGATTTTGCTTTTTAACTGAAAATGATCAGGGCATCCTGGCCAATGGCCGCATCCATTTTTTGGTCGGTCCAATCGATATTGGTTTCTGTTTTCAGGCTGTTGCCGCAGACCTCGTAGTTTTTAAAATAACTTCTTTCAACTGGCGCGTGCTCGTTTTTATGCCGGAATTCGAGCCTCACCGCTTTGGCCGACAAAATCTTCAGCACCGTGGGCGATTCGAGAATGTGGCCGGGTTCATCGATAATCACCCTGGTGTTTTTCGAGAAGCTGATCACCATTCGCTTTTGCCGGTTGTCATAGTCAACTTGCCAGATCTCCAGGAAATTTCCATAGGGTCGCCCATGCCAGTCTCCAAATACTTTAAAGGTTCCCCCTCGGCACACATGCTGGTCGTTGTGCACCAGGCTTGCCAGTTTTGCGGGGCTCAGCTGCCTGGTTTTCGAATCAGCAGCCGGCCTCAGGTTGTCCAGGTCGGGCGATGAAACCACAATGCTCATAAAGTCGAAAATACCAACCCGCTGAACTTTTTGAAAGATCTGAACTCCAAGCCAAATGGCCAGCAGGCCAAGAAGCAAACCGATAAAAACACCCGCCAGGTTCGGAAGCTCATTGTAAATTAACACGCCAAAAATTCCGGCAATCGCCAAAGGTGCCAGTCCAGCCAGGATGCCGGTTAGAAAGTTGATTGGTTTGTTCATGGGTTATTCTGTTTTTTTGCTGTTAATCAATTTTTTCAGTTCTTCTTTACTTGGTAAAACCGTCTGATATTTACTAGCAAATATTTGTTCATTATTTTCTGGGAGTGTAATCTCTACAAGCGTGTCATTCTTCTTTTTACAAAGAATAATTCCTATTGTTTTATTTTCATTGTCAAGCTTTACGTAGCGGTCATAATGTAATCTTCCCCTAACTAGCTACATTTAAAATTAAAGTATTCCAATCGTTGTTGCTGTATATGTCCTGTTGTAATGTGGGAAACTCTTTTGGGAGTTTTCCATATTTCAATAGGAACTCTACTGGTGTTAAATATCCTAATGATGAATGGGGCCTTTCGTTATTATACATCCATGCCCAGGCATTAGCATATTTTCTTGCTTGCGATAGACTATCAAACATATAGCTATCCAGAACGTCTTCACGGAAGGTTCTGTTGAACCGTTCCACAAGACTATTTTGAGTTGGTTTACCTGGCTGGATATATACCCATTCGATTTCATTATCGCAGCACCACTCACCAATGACTCCTGCAATGAACTCAGGGCCATTATCCGAACGGATCTTTTCGGGTTTGCCCCGCCATTCAATTAGTTTATTCAATTCCCTGATGACACGCTGTGCAGGCAAACTGGTGTCAACGGTGATAGAAAGTGCTTCACGGTTAAAATCATCAATGATATTTAAGGTTCTTATTGTTTTACCATTGGCAAGCGTATCATGCATAAAATCCAGACTCCATGTGATATTGGCCCCAATAGGACATAGCAGCGGTTCTTTAACCCTTGCAGGTAAACGTTTTTTCCTTTTGTTGCGCATGTTTAACCGCATGTCAGTATAAATACGATACACTCGTTTATGATTCCAATGATATCGCAATTTTCTTAGACGATGAAACATCATCCAAAAACCCCAGTGCTGATGGAGTTCTGCTAAAATTGATAATTGCTCAATCACTTCGCTGTCATCCTTGCGTTTTGCTCTATAATAAAAAACTGATGTACTGATACAAAACAGCACGCAGGCCTGCCGTAGACTCATCTTAAATGTTTCTCTGGTATATTCAACCAGCTCACGTTTCTCAGCAGGCCCTAAAGCTTTTTTTCAATAACATCTTTTAATACAGTATTCTGCAAAGTAAGCTCTGCAACTATCTTTTTATACTGCGATAGCTCTCGTTCAATCTCCTTCAAGTGCTTGAGTTGTGAAACATCCATGCCTGAATATTTACTCTTCCAACTATAAAACGTGGCTTGACTGATACCATGCGCCCGACAGATCTCTGACACGGTAAGACCGTTCTCTTGTGATGCCAAAATTCTCAGGATTTGACTCTCACTTAATTTGCTCTTTTTCATCTTCCTAAAATATTAAATTCTACAATATTTATCGTAGCTATTTTTAGGGAAGATTACAATAATAATTTACATACATCTGCAATTGACCGATATCCTGATGCATTAACTCTCCAATTTTCAAATCGATGAGCACGAAACATTGTAATAAGCGATTGTAGAAAACCAAATCAATACGGAAATGCCTATCATCAAATGTAAATCTCACTTGTCTGCCAACAAAAGTGTAACCTTTGCCCAGCTCAAGTAAAAAATGTTCGAGTTTGTCAATTAGTTTCTGTTCTAATTCTGTTTCTGAATATCTTTTTTTTCTTCTGGTAGTCCTAGAAATTCCAAAACATACGGGTCCTTAAGCGAATCTTGTGCTTTCTCGATAACCAGTCCTTTTTCTGAAAGTTTTCTTATTTCGCTTTTTTCTCTACTCAAGGCTAATCTTTCGTATAGTGCTGAATCGAATTGTCGTTGAAGCTCTCGTAGACTCCAATTGTTCTCCAAAGCTTCAATTTCGTAAAAATTTCTTTCTGCAGGATTGTCGATACGCATAAGCATCAGGTAATGCGACCAACTTAATTTGAATTCGTCAGACAGTGTCTGACCTTTTGAATAGGTCAGATAGAATGTCCGCATTTGTTTTAGGTTTGTGGTAGAAAAACCTTTCCCATATTCTTCGGTTAACTCTTTCGACAACTCTGTGATTAACTTTTCCCCATAAACAGCCCGCTGTTTGCCATTTTGCTCTTCTTCGACTATCAGTTTCCCAATTTTGAAGTAAGTTTTTGTCATCGTAATATTAACAGACTGCAAAACATTCTTTCGAGCAGTTCTAAGCAGTTCTGAAATCTGATGGTATAGACTATTTTCTCGATCCAATTTTGACATAACCTTAAAGTATTAATTGTCTATTCTTTTGCCTTCGTGGCCCGTTTATGCGCTGTCACTGTTGTCCACGACATCAAGGCGCCAAAGAATACCGTCATGAAACCCAGCTTCAAGAAATCGAATTCGCCTTCATCCAGGTATTCCCAAATGGCCAGAACAAAGCCGTATATCATTCCTGACCTCAAAAATGTTTTCCAATAAAGCTTGGTTCCAGCCTTCATTTTTGTCCGTTTAAGTAACTTCTTATTGCCATATGCTCCAATGCTCAGTCATTAATTTCAGCAAGTAAAAAAGCATTCCGAGTGACAGAAATACCTTGAATATATCGAATAGCCTATTTGCAAGTAACTGTCTGAAAGCAAATAGCAAACCGAGCAATACCATCCACAATGGGATGAAGAAATCGTACCCAATCCGCCAAAGAAAAATCGAAAATAACAAACATACCACGGCATAGATCGACCAAAAACTATCAATCTTTTTCCTTGAAGAAGTTGTTTGCAGCATCATCGCATTTGTTTATTTCGATGTTTATTAACCTGTTCTTCTGCTTTCCCTGCCTTTTGCACCCCCCGCCCTTGCTACGTGCCGGTAGGGATGAGTAAAACAAGGTCCGACGAGGGAGGTCTGGGGAAAGCACCATTTGCTCCCTTCAAAAACTTGTTCAATTTAAATAAAATAATTTAATTTAACATCTGTCGGCTGATCAAAAGATCAAAAAAAATCAGTTGCTTTTCAGGGTTCGGGTGCAGATTTTTCCGCGTGATGGAATACAAGAAGTAAGCTACTGCGCAGCCATTTAATTTTCCTGCACAGCCGACTTCGAGTTACTTGCCCGGAAAGAACCGGCATGCAGGGGCTCCGTGTTCCTTTCATTCAGAATCCAAACGACCAGCAACTCACTGAAAGATTCTGGAACAAGTTCAGAATGAAGCTCCGATTGCCGGGACCGGGTAGCCGGTCTCTCATACATAGGTTGTAAAAAGATGCACTTCAAAATAATAGAGACAAGGATTAGCACCTTGGTTTTACGCCAATTCCGGGGTGGTTATTCAGCACAATTTTGCCGTCAATCACCTGAACGCCCTCAAAGGGATCGTTGGCAATCAGCAGGTTTCCGTCCAGGTCGGCCCAATCGGCTGCTGGCGAAAGTTGCGCTGCCGCCGAAATTGCGCAGGATGTTTCGGTCATGCAGCCAACCATCACTTTCAGGTCCAAAGCTTTGGCCAAACTCAGCATTTTGTGGGCTTCGTACAGACCGGTGCATTTCATCAGCTTGATGTTGATGCCGGAGTACACGCCATGCACTTTCTTAACATCGTCGAGCCGTTGCAGGGCCTCGTCGGCTATGGTGGGCAGCGGACTGTGCTGTGTGAGCCAGGCCATATCGTCGACAGCAGTTTTGGGCATGGGCTGTTCGACGAAAACTACGCCCTGTTCCTTCAGCCAAAAAATCAGATCGAGCGCCTGCTTCCTGTCGCTCCACCCCTGGTTGACGTCCACGCATAGCGGCACATCCGTCATCGAGCGAATGGTTTCGATCATTTCCCGGTCATTGTCGCGGCCCAGCTTCACTTTCAAAATTTTGTAGGCAGCGGCTTCCTTCACTTTTTGGCGAACCACCGCTATGTTATCCAGGCCAATGGTGAACGACGTGCTTGGGGCCTTGGCCGGATCGTATTTCCAGACGCTATGCCACGGCGTATTCATCATTTTACCAAGTAAATCGTGCAGCGCGATATCAACCGACGCTTTGGCCGCGCAATTTCCAGGCGCTACGCCATCAACATAATCCAGTATTTTTTCGAGGTGAATTGGGTTAAACTGGTTTAGTTGTAGGCGGGAAAGGAAACGTGCAACGGTTTCGGGGCTTTCGCCCAAATAGGGAGGCAGAGAAGCTTCGCCATAACCAATCAGCCCGTCGTATTCAAGTTCGATAAGCATCACCGGAGTCGTGGTTCGCGAACTGGCAGCCAGGGTAAAAGCATGATTTAGCCTAAGCTCGTAGGGTTTAAACTGAAGTGTCAAGCCTTTTCTGTTCATTTTCTGAAATGCAATTGCCTATAATTCGTGTCAAGCGTACTGTTTTTTATGAAAACGAAGGTAGTCGTTTCTTGTTTCGTTGGCTGGCAATAATTCTGGATTTGCGTGAGGAGAAACTGTTGCCCGGCATGTCCCGGCAACAAAATTCTTTATCTTTACAAAATGAGAATTCTAATTGCAGATAGTGGATCAACAAAAACAAACTGGCTTTTTACGGACAGTTCAGGTGAATCACAATCCTTTAAAACGAGCGGAATCAATCCGTTTTTCAGGGGCAGTGAGGATATTTACAATGAGTTGAAAACAGAATTGGCTCCAAAGTTGGCTGATCAGCCCCACCAAATTTTCTTTTACGGCGCAGGCATCATCAACCAGGAACGGGGCGACGTGCTGCGGGTGCCGCTTCACCGCTTGTTTCCCGACGCAAACATTGAAACACACAGCGATGTGCTTGGAGCATCGCGTGCACTTTTTGGCTCACAAGCGGGCATTGCCTGCATTTTGGGAACCGGGTCCAACGCGTGTTTGTGCGACGGGCAGCAGGTTTTGGCCGGTATTCCGCCGCTTGGTTTTATTTTAGGCGATGAATGCAGCGGGGCGGTATTGGGCAAAAAACTGCTGGGCGATTATTTCAAAAATGTGATGCCGACCGATCTGCAAACCTTGTTTGGTGAAGACTATTTCCCGACCGAAGCAGACGTGCTTCGCAATGTTTATCGCGAAGATCGCCCCAATAAATACCTGGCTGGATTTACGCCCTTTTTGTCGAAGCACATCGAAAAATCGTATTGCCACGATTTAGTGGCCAATAGCGTACGGGAGTTTTTTGAGCGGAACATCATACAGTTGCCCGATGCCCAACAGTTTGCCCTGGGCTTTGTCGGTTCGGTCGCCTGGAACTTCCGGTCCATTATTCAGCACGCTGCGAATGAATACGGATTTGCGAAAGCCATCATTTTAAAAGATCCGATTGACAAACTGAAAGAATTTCATACAACAAGATAAACAGGAAGAAATGACTTCGGAAAGTATTACAGAATCGGAATCGCTTTACAATGATCTGGAGAAAATGTCGGTCAGGCAACTGCTGGAAAGCATTCATGAAGAAGATCGGAAAGTGTTGCCTGCGGTACAACAGACCATTCCTCAAATTGAAAAGCTTGTGGAACAGGTGGTGGAGCGCATGCAACAAGGTGGCCGCCTGTTTTATGTAGGTGCGGGGACAAGCGGGCGCCTCGGTATATTGGACGCGTCGGAAATTCCGCCCACTTTTGGTGTTGATTCCGACCTGGTGATTGGCATGATTGCCGGTGGCGACCAGGCCATCCGAAAGGCAGTGGAAGCAGCCGAAGACAATGTAGAACTGGGTTGGCAAGATTTGCAGGCCTATCAAATCAGCAAGCTGGATACGGTGGTGGGGATTGCTGCTTCGGGGCGCACGCCGTACGTGATTGGCGCCGTAAGAAGAGCCCGCGAGCATGGAATTCTCACGGCTTGCGTAACGAACAACCCCAACAGCGAGCTGGCCCGCCAGGTCGATCTTCCCATTGAAGCCATTGTGGGGCCCGAATTTGTGTCGGGCAGCACCCGCATGAAATCAGGCACCTCGCAAAAGCTGATTCTGAATATGATCACCACCTCGCTGATGATTAAACTGGGCAAGGTGAAAGGTAACAAAATGGTGAACATGCAACTCACCAATCAAAAACTGATTGTGCGGGGCACGCGAATGATTATGGATGAATTGGGCTATGACGAAGGAACCGCCCGCCAGCTGCTGCTCATGCACGGCTCGGTAAACAAGGTGCTGGAAGCGGAAAAAGGGAAATAGCAGCAAACGTTTTTAATGCCGCACGACTTTCCATTCAGAAAAAAACTGAGAACAGTGAAAAAGGCGGGAACTGTGGTTTTCCATCGTTTCCGCCTTTTTCAACTGTCTTATTGTTTTCAATCAATCCAACCGGCTGACTTTTGAAAGGGCCGTCAGAAATACTTTACTTCTTCGTCCAGCAAATCGCTCAACAAATTATTGGCAAGTCGGCTAGCGCCAATTCGAAACAACGAGGGATTGAGCCAATCTTCACCCAAAACCTCTTTCACAATGGTCAGATACAGGATGGCATCTTCGGTAGTGGAAATGCCGCCTGCGGGTTTAAAGCCAACCTTTCTGCCTGTTTTTCGATGATAATCGCGAATGGCCAGGCACATTTCCAGGGCGGCTTCGGGCGTTGCTGCCGGGTTCATTTTACCGGTTGAGGTTTTGATGAAATCGGCCCCCGACTCCATGGCCAAAAACGACGCATGGCGAATCTTTGCAGGTTCAGCCAGGGCTCCGGTTTCCAGGATCACTTTCAGGTGAGCCTCACCAATTGCCTGTTTGATGGTGGTGACTTCTTCGCGGCAAATCACATCATCGTTATCCAAAAAAGCCCACAGTGGGAGCACAATATCAATTTCGTCAGCACCATAATCAACTGCCATGCGCGCCTCTTTCACTTTCACCTCAATAAAACTCATCGAGCATGGAAAACCTCCGGCTACAGCGGCAATATTCACATGATCGTCGAGCAGGTTTTCCTTCACCGTTCGCACCATATTCGGATGCACGCAAATAGCCGCCACATTTGGCAGGTTGGGATAGTCGTTTTCAAAGTCGTTGACCCGCTCAGTAAACGCTTTTACATGACTGACGGTATCGGTTGAGTTTAAGGTGGTCAGGTCGATACAGGAGAAAGCCAGTTCTTGCCAGTCGGAATTGTTATTGCCTTTGGCGATCGCTTTGATAGCGGCTAGGTTGTGCTCCATGGTTTCCATTGCTCTTATTTTAGTTTCGGATTATTTTCATGCCGGTCTTTGTCCCGCATGGTCTTTTTGTTTACGTTGTTGATGAAAGCTTGGTTCAGGTCAACTCCGGTTTGATTGGCCAAACAAATCAACACCCAAAGTACATCAGCCATTTCGTCGCCCAACTCATACGATTCATCACTTTTTTTAAACGACTGGTCACCATATTTGCGGGCCATAATCCGGGCCAGTTCGCCCACTTCTTCGGTTAAAATGGCCATATTGGTCAGTTCGCTGAAATAACGGACGCCGATGGTTTTGATCCATTCATCCACCATTTTTTGGGCTTCGGGCAAACTGATTGTTTTAGGTTCTACATTCATAATTAATGAAATGGATAATAAATTTGAAACAAAAAACCAGACATTTTGATTGTCAGAATGTTTTATTTTTTGAGTCGATGATGATCGTTACCGGCCCGTCGTTGAGCAATTCAACCTGCATGTTTGCCCCAAATTCACCGGTCTGTACTTCCTTTTGAAGGATGGCCGACAGGGCCTCAACAAACTGATTATAAAGCGGAATAGCCACATCGGGTCTTGATGCGCGAATATACGAAGGGCGGTTCCCTTTTTTGGTGCTGGCGTGCAGTGTAAACTGGCTCACCACCAGCGCATCGCCGGCCACCTCGAGCAACGATTGGTTCATCACGCCATCCTGATCATCAAATATTCGCAGTTGGCTTATTTTTTTCACCAGCCAATCGATGTCTTCTTCCTTGTCGGCATCTTCAATTCCCAACAAAACCAAGACACCCTGGCCAATACTTGACTTAATTTGCTGATTGACTGAAACTGACGCCCTGGAAACCCGCTGAATGACAACTCTCATCTTTATTTATTTTTCTGAAAAGCAAGCCTGTATCGAACAAGCTCTTCCTATTTTTGTTTAACTATTCCGACTTAGATCTAAACAATTGATCCGGACACGAATTTTGAACTAGCAAAGATAATGATTCAACAAACGATTCGAAATAGCGCCATGCTGGTGTTGATAATCCTCATGGGAACCAGCGTTTGCGCACAACGCGCTTCCATACACGGGCGCGTATTTGATGCAGCCAACAACGAAGGTCTGCCCTTTGTCAATGTGGTGGTTTCAGGAACGACAACAGGCACCGTGACCGATGAAACGGGCAACTACCATTTAACCGGTCTGGAGTCGGGTTTTATTCGGCTCGAAGCCTCGTTTATTGGCTACGATGATGTGATTTCTGCAGAAATCGAAGTCAGCAACCTGAAGCCGGCTTACCTCGATATCGAGATGGAAAGAAGCAATACCCAGTTGGATGAAGTAACGGTGTCGGCGTCGTTGTTTCGAAAAACAGAAGAAAGTCCCGTTTCGCTGAAAAATATCGGCATTTCTGAAATTGAAGGCAGCCCGGGTGCCAACCGCGATATTTCGAAAGTCATTCAGTCATTTGCTGGTGTTCAGTCCACCCCATCTTTTCGAAATGATATCATTATCCGGGGAGGCGGCCCTGCAGAAAGCCGATTCTTTTTGGATGGCGTAGAGGTTCCGAACATCAACCATTTTGCCACGCAGGGTGCTTCGGGCGGGCCGGTTGGCATCTTAAACGCCGATTTGCTGCGCGAGGTGAACTACTATTCCGGAGCCTTTCCGGCTAACCGGGGCAATGCGCTAAGCGGGGTGTTTGAGTTTTTTCAGGTTGATGGGAACTCGGAGAAGCTACGGGCGCAGGCTGCGGTTGGCGCATCAGAAATTTCGGGCACCATCGATGGCCCAATTGGAGAGAATACGAGCTACATTCTTTCCGTCAGGCGATCGTATTTGCAGTTTTTGTTCGGCATTCTGGAGTTGCCGTTTCTACCCACTTTTAATGATTTTCAATTCAAAGTAAAAACCAAGCTTGATCGGAAAAATGAGCTGACATTTACCGGTTTGGGAGCCATCGACCAGTTTGCACTCAACCTGGATATTGATGAGCCCGATGCCCAGCAGCAATATATTTTAGCATCGATTCCGGAGAATGAGCAATGGACCTATACCGTGGGTGCGGTGTATAAGCATTTCGGCGAAAATGGTTACCAAACCATTGTGGCCAGCCGGAACCACCTGCACAATTCGGCTGTCAAATACCTCGACAATGACGACAGTTCGGAGGCCAATAAAACCATTGACTATGTCTCGGAAGAAATTGAGAACAAATTTCGTTATGAAAATACCATTCGGTCGGGCCATGTGAAGTGGAATTTTGGAGCCAGCGTCGACTTTGTCACTTACACCAATTCAACCGAACAAAAGCGCTACTATCCCGGAGGAATTCAGGACATCAATTTTGATACGGATTTGAACTTGGTGAAATGGGGACTTTTTGGACAGGCCAGCAATAAGTTTTTGAGCGATCGGTTGACCTTGTCGCTTGGGATTCGCATGGACGCCAACAACTATTCGTCTAGCATGCGTTCCTTGTTCGACCAGCTTTCACCGCGGTTGTCAGCTTCGTATCAACTTGCTCCCAACTGGAGCCTCAACTTTAACACCGGCCGTTATTTTCAGCTGCCACCCTACACCGCCCTGGGCTTTAAGCTCAACGGCGAGCTGGTCAACAAGTCGAACCAACTGAAATACATCCAGGCCGATCACCTGATTGGAGGTGTTGAGTTTCGCCCACGTCAAAACGTGGTCTTTTCGGTTGAAGGATTTTTGAAGCAATACAGCGACTACCCCTTTTCGGTGAAAAATTCAGTTAGCCTGGCCAATCTGGGTGCCGATTTTGGCGTGATTGGAAATGAAGAAGTGGAGTCGGTTTCGAAAGGAAGAGCCTATGGTGCCGAGTTTCAAACGCGGATTGCTTCTTCGAACAAGTTCAACTTGAATTTATCGTACACCTGGGTGCGCAGCGAGTTTGAGGATAAAAACCAGCAATACTTTGTGTCGAGCTGGGATAGCCGCCATGTGTTGGTGCTTACGGCCACCAAAAAGTTAAAGCGCAACTGGCAGATTGGAACACGCTGGCGCTATGTGGGTGGTTTGCCGTACACACCGTACGATTTGGACCGATCGACTTTGGTGGAAGCCTGGAACCTGAACGGAGGCCCGTATCTGAATACGGGTGAGTGGAATACCCGGCGTTTTGATCCGTTTCACCAATTGGATGTACGCGTAGACAAGACGTATTATCTGAATAAGATCACAGCCAAATTCTACATCGACATTCAAAATCTGTACAATTTTGAAATCCAGGATCAGGATATTCTGGTGCGGCAACAAGATGCCAACGGGCAATTTATGACCACCGACAACGGAACCCGCTATGCGCTGGAGCGGGCTGAAAATACTTCGGGAACGGTATTGCCAACCATCGGCATCATTCTGCAGTTTTAACTACCTTTGAGTTATGCTTGTGATTTGTATTCAACAAAAGGGATTTGACCCCTATTTTAACTTGGCTGCCGAAGAATATCTACTCAAGAATTTTTCAGAAGATGTGTTTATGCTTTGGCGTGGCGAACGGTCCATTGTGGTGGGAAAACACCAAAACGCTTTGGCCGAGATCAATCATCGTTATGTGGCTGAAAACGACATTAAAATCGCCCGGCGGATTTCTGGCGGCGGCACCGTTTTTCATGATCCCGGAAACCTCAATTTTACCTTTATCAAGACCGTAGAACAGATTGACCAGGTGAACTTCAACGTGTTTACCCAGCCCATTGTTGCCGTGCTGAAAGCGCTGGGTTTGGAAGCCTACACAACGGGCCGAAACGATTTGATGCTCGATGGGAAAAAGATTTCGGGCAATGCGGAACATATTTATAAAAAGCGGGTTTTGCATCATGGCACCTTGCTTTTCAACAGTGAATTGAGCCAGCTGAGAAGTGCGCTGAAAGTGAATTTGTCACGTTTTCAGGACAAGGCGGTTCAATCGAACCGGAGCGAGGTAGGAAATATCGCGGCCTTTCTGGATCAGGAAATGGATGTTCAGCAGTTTTCCGATTTCGTTTTTGAGGAGATTCGAAAAACCTATCCGGCACATCGTGTTTTTCAGTTTTCGGAAGAAGAGGTGACAGCCATTCAGAAACTGCGCGACGAAAAATACGCCACTTGGGACTGGATTTACGGCTATTCGCCAAAATACACCTACAGTAACCAACTGGAGATGCCCGGACATACGATTTCCTTTTCGCTGGATGTCGTGAAAGGCATCATCCACTCGATCGATTTTCTGGGTAAAATATCGAATCAACAGGCCATTTTGTTGACGAATGCGCTGCTGGATACCCGCCACGATTATGGCGAACTGGAGCAAAAACTACGAAAAATTGAGGCTGGCCTGGCTCCTATTCCAGTCGGAAAACTGCTGGATTCGTTGGTTTGAAATTAAGGAATCACCTCAATTGTTTTACGGGCCTGAATAACCTGCCCGTTTGAATCAATCATTTCGGCCCGGATGATAAAGGCCCCCAACACCTGCCCGGCTGCTACTTCAAACTCCGACCGGCCATTGGGGTTCACCTGTACCGCCGGACTCCAAAATAGTGTGGTTGGTTGTTGCTGTGGCTTTTTTGACTTTAGCTGCCAATAGTCGCGCGGAATGCGGTAGTCACCATCAAAAATATCTTCTGCCGAAAGCAGTTCCACTTCTTCGGTACGCTCGCCCCTTTTCGTCCAGATTTCAATCAAGCCAACGGAGTTTAATCCAGTATAGCGCTGAATCTCCACCGGACTGGTTGACACGTTAATACTTTCAATATCGTGTGGACTCATCGAATTCAGCACTGTGGCGCTGGTTCCGAGCTTTTGGCCGTCAACCACAATCAGAGCACCATCCTGCGCGTTTATTGAATTGGTCCCTCCGGGGAAAATGATCTTGTCCCCATCCAGCCGGTAAGGCTTAATCACCTTCAACACTTCGAGCAGTGAGGTAGCCGTTTGCAGATACTTTTTGTACGCCGGCTCTGTTATCTGCCGATTTTCCAGTTCGGTTTTAATTTTCTCAAATAAATCCTCGTTCTTTTTATAGAAATCGCTGCTGAATTGGGCTTGTTTTAATGCCACATGGCTTTGCAGAAAGGTTTGAACCGCTTCTGAAACCTCCTCAGCCAATGATTTTTTAAAGGCTACTCTGAGATCCTCACTCCCGTCGGGGCCGATGGCTTTGATGGCAAAATCGGCGAGTTTGCCGGGATTGATGGCCTGCTGGAAAAACTCGCCATTTTCATCGGTCGAACTGTTGAGGATTTGCATGTTTTGAGCATTGATGAAACTAACTTTGGCGTTGGGCACTGGTTCATCGTTTTTGTTGACAACCTGCCCAAATACCCCGCTTTGCTGGTGCTTGTTTTGCTCGTGTTCCCGGTCAAAATGAATGATGCTGTTCCAGTCAAAATTCTTCATCCGGTTGGCAACTAGCAGGTAATTCATCGTTGTTTCCAGATTTTTTGTGTCCAGCAAACTTTGGGTGTCGGTAAGCTGTTTTGAAAGATCGGAGTTGAATAGCAGCCACGGTGCCCAATGACTTGGCCAGTTCAGGTTTTCTTCGGCTGCACTGATTGACAGGTTCACCGCCGGTGTTGCTTCAGCCGGCTGGCTGGTTTCGATGATAAACTTGAACACTTCGCCGGCTTTTACTGTTTCCGGCGCGTTCAGTTCCAGCGCCGCATCTCCTTGTTTTTCAAGATAAACCAACCGACTGGCTAATACTTCTCCCTGTTCATTGAAAGCCGAAATCAGACTGACTCCATTCGGAAAATCGGCTTTCGGAATTTTCAGGCGGATGTCGTTTTCTAACTTCACTTCAGAAGCCCAAACGACGGTTTCGCCCTTGTTGGCCAGCAGATAGATGGTTTCCGGGTCCTGTGCCGACGGAATCAGGTTGAGGTAAATAAAATCGGCATCGGTACGGACAAGCGCCAGCCCCAGGCCATTTTCAACTTTTGGAAGCGCAAAACTTTGGTTTTCTCCCAGCTCGCTCGTCAAATGCAAGCGGTATTGCTTTCCTTGTTCGAACAGGCACGGAAACACGCCAAATCCCACCATAGAGGTACTCCCCTGGCTGATTCGCGTTCCGTTTTCATCCGTAATTTCTCCGCTTACCGACACCGGCTGCCCCAGCTGGTTGTGAACGCTAAAGCCCAGCTTTTGGGATGTTCCGGCAATCAGCTTTCCTCCTTCAGGATAAAAGCAAACACGGAGCTGTTCGCTTTTGACGGGAAGTAGCGTTGAAAAATTCAATTCATTCTTTCTTGATGAAACAACCAATTTCAAGGGGCTTTCGAAAGTTTTGCCGGGAATGGCCAAATCAATGACAGCCTCTCCGTCCGCATTGGTTTTCACTTTTTCTTTCAGAACAAGTTCCTCCTGGTGATAAAGCTCCGCTTCCAGCTTCTCATTTTTAGCCGGGCTTCCGTTCATTTCCTCAACCGCAAACGCATAGCTGCTCGATTCTCCCGGGCTTAGAAATGCCGGTACCCTTGTTTCTTTCAGGCGAAAGGCTTCCTCATTTTTTGGGTTGATGTAAATCAGTTTGTAAAAGGCTTCATTGGCCTTCGATGTGGAAGCCACGTTGGCCACCAATACATATTTTCCTTCCTGCAGGCCTTTTGGAATGGCGATATCGCCTTTCATCATGCCCATTTTCGACCTAAAATTGTGCCCGATAATACGGATCCCATCACTGGAATACAAACCAACCTGTACCTCATCGCTGATCGGTTCCACAAGCTGGCCCATCGCATTGGTGATCAACATAGAAAACCAAATCACTTCTTCCGGCTTGTAAACTTCCTTATCCGTCATCAGCTGAATTTTTTCAATGGGATAAAACTGGTAATAGTCGGTCAGCTTTTGCGCAAGGTCGGACAGAACAACGCTTTGCGACGATGCCGTTAAAGCAGCCAGCGTAAGCAAGATGGATAAAAATTTCGTTTTCATGGTTGACTTTTTTGTGATGTTAAAGGAACTATTGGCGAGGCATTATTGAGGAAACTTCCTTGTTTCGGATCCTTTTTAAAAGCGTTTCGAAGATCTTCGCTTGGTTTTATCACATTGTAATCGCCCCAAAAATCTTCATCGTAGCTGGTAATCATTTCACTGAAAATATCGGACGAATCAAAATTCTCATCACGCTTGAAACGCCTCAGGTTGGTTTCGCGATGATTGGTAATCAGCAGATCAGAGATGCTGTGAAAAACCGAGTTAATCTTGTCCTGCCGGCTCTTGACATGAAATTTCACCGACGTTTGCGCTGAATTCAGGTACCATTTGTTGTGGTGTTTCTTGTAAGTCACCGTGTAATCCAGGTCGATGGGGCGAACATTAAAACCCCGTGGTTTTTTTCTGATCAGTGACCGGCGGGCACTTTTCTTTCCGCTTCGACTCAGGCTAAACTCCGCGTGAACCAAGGCAAAGGTTTCTTTATCGATATAAAGTTCGCCTTCGTAAGTGAGGTAGTCAAACTTGCCATCGGGCTCAAAATAAATGATGTAAGTTGGACGGGTGGCATAATCAATCACGCGTTCAACGCTGTAGTTGTAATATTCCCGAAATTCCTTGTCGATAAACGAATCCATGGTTTTAATTACATCCAGCTTGGTGATGTAATAAGGGCCGCCTTGCATCTTGAAATCGACCAGTTGAAAAGCCGATTGCACCTCCGTGCTTTTTCGCCCCTTCAGGTAACGAATTTGGTCCTGCCGAAACGGATTGTCGTACGGTGCTTTCAAGATGTCCATCACTGCCTCCGAAACATTGATGTATTCCTTGTCCTGTTTCAACACTTCGCGGTAAAACGAGGTCATCAACTGGGTATTTGTTGCGTAATTTACATTGATGTTATCAATCATTTTATCCAGCACCTCCATGGGATTTGCCGCCGAAACCAGCACTTCTTTTAACTGAATTTCAACCGGATCGAGGTAAACAAGGAGTTCGTTGTGCTGAACGGTGTCCGGCAAAATGTAAAGCCGGTCGAAGCCCATGCTGGAAACAACCAGCGTGTCCGACTCATATTCAGCAGGTATTTTTAACCGAAAATCTCCATCAACATTGGAGATGGTTCCAAAGGGATGCCCCAACACGGAAATACTGGCATAAGGAACTTCCTCCTCCGTTTGGCGGTTCAACAGTTTCCCCGACAACTCATAGCGAATTTGTTGGTTGGCGCCAGCGCTGATCCCGGGGCCTTTTTGGCGGGTAATGACAAGCTGGTTTTTCAGTAGGTTGAAATGAAATTTTTGCCCAAAAACTTCATCCAAAACGTGCTGAACCGATTGTTCTTCAACCACCATTGAAATGCGTTGGTCGGTGTTGACCAACACCGGATCGTAGGAAAAGTAAATGTTGGTTTGGGCCGAAATCTGGTTCAGCAAATCCAGAAGCTGGCCGTCTTCAATGTGTATCGATACTTTGGTGTCCAGACTGGCAGACTGCCCCTCCTGCCCGCGCGTAATGAAGGGCAGGAGTACAATAAGCAAGCTAAATGTCAGGGTGATAAATTTCACTAAAAGATCTTTTCCAATTGAAAACTCGTTTTTACTTCGGCTCCATCGCGCAAGACGGTCATCTTAATTTTCCGGTCTTCCTTGCTCTGAAAGATAAGATTTATGTCATTTAAAGACAAGGATTTATGACTGGTATTATTGACCGATAGAATCTGGTCATTTTCTTTCAGCCCGGCATGGTACGCCGGTGAGTCTTTTCGGACATTGTCAATGGTAAAAATGGGCAAGCCCGGCATGGGATTGTACACTTCCATTCCGCTCATGTTGTAGTTAAAGTCGTCATTCACCTTGCTTGTCGGGCGAAGTTTGATTTGGTGATTGGGATAATCGAGTGTTACGAAAAACCGCTTCAGAATTTCGGCACCCAAAGTTCCGTTCCGGTCATTGGCAACAATCAGATTTTCAATCATCTCGTTGTTTGGAAATGCGACGATGGGCTCGGTCAGAATTAGTGGACCAACCCAAATGCCGCCGATCCGTCCTTTGCGTCCATGCAGGTCGCCACTAAGTCCTTTTCCCAAAAAGGTTTCGATATTATTCTTGGGAATGTCAATTCGATCGTCCGACTTGGTTGACAGCCAGATGGCATCGCTGGCGCCCGTATCAACCAGCAGTTTCACCGGCACTTCCTCATTCTCATCGGTCATGATGGTGGTGCGCACATAAGGCTTGTTGTGCTCAAAGTGAAGTGGCATCACAATGTCTTTATTTCGAACCCGGTCGCGATAGCGGTCAGGATCAATCACCGTGAGTTTTTCGTTGTTATAATCAATTTCGACCACAAAATCCTTGAACAGGTCGAAGCCAATCAAACCATGGACGGGGATTCCCAGGATTTGAGAAATCTGGAAGTTGTCGTTTATTACCATGTGTACTTCCTGATTCCAGGCCACCAAACCATCAATTTTCATGGTGTTGTTGCCCGAACGGTAAGCGGTCAGGTTTTCGCCTTCGCCCAAACCTTTAATATCCACCGGGTGCAACAGGTTTAAATTCAGCTTGTTTACGTAGGGCAGTTCGGTGATGATTGGAAACCGAACGCCGGTATCCAGAATGAAGTTCAAGGTATCCGAATCATTAATCTGTACCGGAATGATGATCAGGTTACTGGCCGACTTAAATTTGAACGTAACAGATTTTTGACCCGAATTTTGAAATTCGAATCGGTTCTTGCTGGGTTCAAAGCGCATTTTCTCTTCGTAGTCCACACTTTCGCGCAGCGGCACATAGTCGCGCACAACCAGCAGGTTGTTTTCTATCTCGAAAATCAGGTAAAAATCTTCCATCAGTTTTTCGAGTACATAACGAATGGGCTTGTTCGAAATATTCAGAGTAATGTTCTTTCCCTCAAGCAATTTCGAGTTATAGGAATAATCCAAATCGAGGTAAGTACAAATTTGCTCAATCACCTTTGAAAGCGACTCATTTTCAGCATAAAGACTGATGTTTTGCTCCAGGATATTTTCTCCCTGTTTGTCTTCCTGCGCTGCCAGTGGCCGGGCCGAAAGCATAAAAAATAGGGTCAGGATAAATATTGAAGCGCTGGCTTTTATGATCTGTGTTTTCATGGTTTCAATGTTTTTTTTTCGGATTAAGCTTCTTTCTTCAACAATAAATAGCGCCCACCTTGTTTTTTTACGTCCAGCCCGTGGGTGTTGGAAATCACTTCCAGGATAAAGTCGAGGGTTTCTTTTTCAAAATGCGCGTTTAAGAGCAGTTCGTCCAGCCTGTGGTCCGGAAGTTCAATGTGTACGCGGTAAACTTTGTTTAATTGCTGAATGACTTCAGCCAATGCGGTTTCATTGAAAATAAACGTCCGTGTTTTCCAGGCCAAGAAGTTTGGATTATCATTCAGGCTTTTGGTGAGTTGCTTGCTCGAATTGATGAATGTTCCTTTGTCTCCCGGATCGAGCGTGATCTTCTGGAGGTTGGCCAGTTTCGACACCTCTACTTTTCCGGTGGCTACGATGACTTCAACCCGGTCATTCTCCGGGTAAGCATTGACCGAAAAGCTTGTTCCCAAAACCTTCACGGTTGCTTCACCGGCATGAATGACAAATGGTTTGCTTGGGTTAGGTGTCACTTCGAAAAAGGCTTCTCCTTCAATTGAAATTTCCCGAATATCGTTGGCAAACTGATCGGGATATTTAATTTTCGTGTCGCGGTTCAGGGTCACCAGGGTTCCGTCCGACAGCTCAATTTGCGAAAGCCCGGCATCATCAACCATTACGCCAGCCATGTGCTGCTGTGCTATTTGGCGCTGGCCCACGTAATAAGCGGCTGATCCGATGATCAAGGCCAGAATGACAGCCGCCGCAATTTTAAGCGTACGTAAGATCATGAATCGAGAGATTGCTTTCGACCGATTTTTCTGAATACGCCCTTTCACTTGGGAGAGGGCTCCGGCGGTGTCGTACTTTTTTAGCCGGTAATGCAGGTCGATTTTTTTTGTCAACTGCCGCAATTGGCGCTGATCAGATTCGTCAACCGGAATTGGGCAGACTTGGGAGTCGGGCTCATCGAATAGTTCCCTGGCCAATAATTCCCAATCTTCTTGTCGGATATTTTTATTTGCTTTCATTACTCCTAAGACAAGACTGGAAGAAAATACCCCTAATGGTGTAGTCAGATATTTCTGAAAATGACCAATCCAATGAAGTAATCTTTGTAGTCGCGTAGTTGCTCACGCAGTTGTTTTAGGGCCAGGCCCATGTGTGTCTCAACAGTTTTCACCGACAGGCCGAGCTGGTCCGCAATCTCCTGGTATTTCAGTCCTTGCTCACGGCTAAGCTTGAAAATTTCACGTCGCTTTTCCGGTAAGGATTCAATGCTGGCGGCAATTTTTTCGGATAAGCCGACTTCCAGAAAATAGTCGGATTCATTCCATTCTCGGTTAAAACGCTCTTTCACATTTTCGGCATGTTTCTCCCGCACTTTCGTGTGCTGAATCCAATTCAGGCATTGGTTCTTCACCGCATGAAACAGGTAACTTCTTAAAGAGCGATCGATGTGCAGGCTGTCTCGCTTGCTCCACAGGTTGACAAACAAATCCTGGGTAATTTCTTCCGCCTTCGCGTCATCGCCAAGAAATTGGCTGCCAAACAAGCACAACGAAGCATAATAGGTGTTGAAAATGGTTTCGAAAGCTTCTTCATCGCTTTGCTTCAGCCGGGTCAAAAGGTCGTTGTCGTTGTGCGTATTCATGCTTATTGCCTGTTCAATCTTAAAAAGATGCCGGGCTAAGTTATCAAAAAAATAGACGCCCGAATAACAAAGACTTCATTTCCGAACAAAAGATTCTTTCGTTTTTCACGTGGTTTTTGGTTTCAAACCAACGATGAGGAAAAAGACGTACTAATTTCGCTTGGCCTTCGTTTTGAATGAAAAGTGCGCCACATGCACTTTTCAGAACAAGATTTCGCTTTCATGTATCATCAAAAAATCGATTGTATGAAAAAATTATTCTTTGGATTGGTTTTCGGATTGCTGGTCTCCGGAGGGCTAGCTGCACAAGATTATAACACGGCCATTGGCTTAAGGGGTGGTTTTGAGAGTGGATTAACCGTGAAGCATTTTATTGGCGGTGAAGCAGCGCTGGAAGGAATCTTATCCACACGCTGGCATGGGTTCAACATCACCGGATTGTATGAAATTCACAACTACCCGTTTGCGGTTGAGGGCTTGTGTTGGTACTACGGTTTTGGCGGTCACCTGGGCTTTTGGGACGGTTACAGATCGTCACGATTCGATGAGGATAAAGCTTACACGGTTGTCGGGCTGGATGGTATTTTGGGTTTGGAATACAGTTTTGTCGAGGTTCCCATTTGCCTGAGCCTCGACTGGAAACCCGCTCTGAATGTGATCGGACACTCCGGTTTTTGGGGTGATGGTGGTGCTCTCTCCATCCGATATGCGTTTTGAGGGAATATTTTTAAAGAATTTCTTTGAGCTCAGAAAATTTCCATTAATTTTGCATCGCTAATTCAAGCCCGGGTGGCGGAATTGGTAGACGCGCTGGATTCAAAATCCAGTTCTGGCAACAGAGTGCGGGTTCGATTCCCGCCCCGGGTACTAAAAACCCTCTCAAACACTTGTTTTGGGAGGGTTTTTGTTTTTTGATGATCGTAGAATTGTGCCGAATTAGTGTTTCGGACAAATGGCGATACAACCAGCCCCCAGGAACTTCTACCTGGTAAAATCGTGACTTTTCTTCAGTTTTAGACCGGTTTTTTCTTTGTTTTTTTTAACCTTTACGGCGATTTCAAAAATATAAACCAACTAAACCTGCTTGGACAGACTTGGGGTTCACCCCGTTTTTTCGTCTGTATCAACGCAGGCCTAATATTTCTTTCAGATGAAGCTATACACCTCGATGATCGTTGCCTGTATGTTGGCCCTTTTGTGGATTACAGCGTGCGGCACAACAACCAACCAAAGCCAGGGCAATCAGCTGGCGAAGAACAATCTTTCAGAACAAAACCTTTTGCGCGCCATTGAACTTGCTGACAACGCCCTGTCGGCCCACTTTACCCGCGAAGGCATGGCCATGGCCCGCTACTACAACCCTTACACGGATGTTCGATCCAAAGAGACCGGAAGCGTATGGATGTACACCGCCGCTATCGAAGCGGTCAATGCCATTCTACATGCCCTCCAGCTGCAGCAGGAGCATGGCAACTCTAAGCTTTACCAAGCGCATTTTGACCGCTATGCCGACGTGCTGAATCAGCTGTATCAGGGTGCCGATTATTATCTGGGAACTTTCGAGCTGGTGTCCTACACACAGACCAAGGCTTGGTCGGTGTATGGGGTTCACCGGGCTGCAAACAAAGGTGAGGCCAAAGTAGCGGGCATCGAAAATGTGTATGACGACCAGATGTGGCTGGTACGCGAGTTGCTCGAAGCGTATAAGCTCACCAACAACAAAGCTTATTTGGAGAAAGCGGAATACCTCACCGAATATGTGCTCGACGGGTGGGACTGCACGCGCGATGCCAATGGCGAAGAGCGTGGTGGGATTACCTGGGGGCCGGGTTATGTCTCCAAACATTCGTGTAGCAACGGGCCCATGGTGAGCCCTTTGGTGTGGTTGCATGAGCTGTATAAAGAGAAAGATGATGAAATCACCCACCGCTACATTGATGCAGCGGATGGCAAAACCCGTAAAACAAGCCAGGTGAAAAAGAGCGACTATTACTTGCAGTTTGCTCAAAAAATATACGACTGGCAAAAGAAACACCTGTTGCGGGCCGATGGCGTGTACGATGATATGATGGGTGGCTGCTCGCCACGAAATCCACAGACCGAAACGGTTGATGGCGTGACTTACCGGCAGGGCATCGTTTGTCGCGACCGCGTGGGACCGGCTTTCACCTACAACAGCGGGACCATGCTTTCGGGTGCTGCCGACCTGTACCGGGCAACGGGCGATCAGCAATATCGGAAGGATTCCGAAAAACTGTCGGATGCCAGTTTCGCTTACTTTGCCAAAGCCGGCGAAGACCTGCCCGGTCATTATACCTACGACATCGGCGGTTTCAGAAATTGGTTCAACGGAGTACTCATGCGTGGTTACGTCGATCTGTATCCAACCGTTAAAAAGGTCGACGATTATATTCATACTTTTCAGCAAAACCTCGACTATGGTTACGAAAATTTCCTGTATAAGGGCATTCTCCCAACCAATTTGTTGAAAGGTTGGAAAGACGACCAAAACGAAAACCAGACCGAGGGCATGTTCAGCTTTACCTTTGCTGCCGAATATGCAGTACTATCTCGATATGAACTGGAGAAATAAAAAATAAAGGAATTAAAGATGAAGAAGAAGATTGGATTTTTAGGCGCCTTGATGATGTTGAGCTTCGTGCTCAAAGTGAACGCACAGGACTTTGACCCGGTGAGCTATGTCAGCACATTGGTGGGCACCAATTCGAAATATGAACTTTCAACAGGCAATACTTACCCGGCCATTGCTCTTCCCTGGGGCATGAATTTTTGGTCGCCCCAAACCGGAAAGATGGGCGATGGGTGGATGTACCAGTACACCGCCGACAAAATCAGGGGATTCAAGCAAACCCACCAGCCCAGCCCCTGGATGAACGACTACGGCCAGTTCTCTATCATGCCCATCACCGGAAAGGCTGTTTTTAACGAGGACGAACGGGCCAGCTGGTTTTCGCATAAGGCCGAAGTGGCCAAACCTTATTACTACCGGGTCTATTTGGCCGATCATGATGTAACAACCGAGATCACCCCCACCGAACGGGCAGCCATGTTCCGTTTCACCTTTCCCAACAGCGACCATTCGTTTGTGGTTACCGACGCGTTTGACAAAGGTTCATTCGTAAAAATCATTCCTGAAGAAAACAAAATTGTAGGTTACACCACCCGAAACAGCGGCGGTGTGCCCGACAACTTCAAGAATTACTTTGTCATCGTTTTCGACAAGCCCTTTACCTATTTTTCAACGGTAAAAGATGGCGAGATCACCGAGGGTGAAAAAACATTCGAGGGCAACCATGCCGGAGCCATTATCGGTTTTTCGACCGTCAACGACGAGCAGGTGCACGCCCGCGTGGCTTCATCGTTCATCAGCGAAGAGCAGGCCATGTTGAACCTGAAAGAATTGGGCGACGACAGTTTCGACGAGATTGCCGGCAAGGGAAAAGCACGCTGGAACGAGGTGCTGGGAAAAATCAGGGTCGAAGACGACAACATCGACAACCTGCGCACTTTTTATTCCAACTTGTACCGCACGGTCTTGTTCCCCCGGAATCTTTCGGAAATTGATGCCGATGGAAACATCATGCATTACAGCCCATACAACGGGCAGGTGCTGCCGGGCTACCTATTCACCGACACGGGTTTCTGGGATACCTTCCGCAGTTTGTTTCCTTTCCTGAATTTTGTTTATCCTTCAGAAAATGAGAAAATGCAGGAAGGTTTGGCAAACGCCTACAAAGAAAGTGGCTTCCTTCCCGAATGGGCCAGCCCGGGGCACCGCAACATTATGGTGGGCAACAATTCGGCTTCGGTGGTAGCCGATGCCTGGTTGAAAGGCTTGCGGGGTTATGATATCGAGACCCTGTGGGAAGCCCTGAAACACGGTGCCAACCATGTGCATCCAACTGTTGCCGCCTCGGGAAGAACCGGCTACGAGCAATACAACCAATACGGATACATTCCCAACGATGTGAAAATTAGCCAGAATGTGGCTCGTACCCTGGAGTATGCCTACAACGACTGGACCATCTATCGTTTGGGAAAAGCGCTGAATAAACCGCAAAGCGAGATCGACATTTATGCGCAGCGGGCCATGAATTACAAAAACCTGTACAACCCAAAAAATAAGCTCATGGCTGGCCGGGCGTCCGACGGCTCTTTTTCTGATTCGTTTAAACCGACAGACTGGAGCCGCGATTTTACCGAAGGAAACAGCTGGCACTACTCCTGGTCGGTTTTTCACGATCCGGCGGGACTCATGGATTTGATGGGCGGACGAAAAGAATTTGTCAACATGCTCGATTCGGTTTTCATCATTCCCGGATCGAGGGGAATGGACAGCCGCTCGATGATTCACGAAATGCGCGAAATGCAGGTCATGGACATGGGACAGTACGCCCACGGCAACCAGCCCATTCAACACATGGTTTACCTGTATAACTATGCCGGAGAGCCCTGGAAATCGCAGTATTGGGCGCGCGAAATCATGGACAAGCTTTACGCGGCAACCCCCGATGGCTACTGTGGCGACGAGGACAACGGGCAAACATCGGCCTGGTACGTGTTCTCCTCCCTCGGATTTTATTCGGTGTGCCCGGGAAGCAACGAGTACATCATCGGATCGCCTTTGTTCAAATCAGTTAAAATTGAATTGGAAAATGGTCAGGAGGTCAGCATCCGGGCAAAAGGCAACTCAAAGGAGAACCGCTACATCAACAGCATGAAACTCAACGGAAAAAAATACAGCAAGAATTACCTGACCCACGAGGATTTGATGAAAGGGGCAAAAATCAGTTTCGAAATGAGCGCGCAGCCAAACACGAACCGGGGAACCGGGGCGGCAGACTTTCCCTATTCGTTTTCAAACGAAAAATAGGGCACGAAAAAGCGAAATCAACTCGAATCCCTCGCCTTGAAAACCCGAATACGGATAAGATCAAACGATTTAAAACGACCTAAAATGAAAAGAATTCTTTTTTTGTGTTTCGTGCTTGTGGCCGTCACTTGTGGCGCCCAAACCGGAGAAATGACGGTGGCGTCTTTCAATATTCGTTACAACAACCCCGCTGATGCGAACCAGGGAAATGGCTGGGAGCGCCGCGCCCCAGTTGTTTGCGATTTGATCCGCTTTCACAATTTCGAAGTCTTTGGCGCGCAGGAAGTCCTGCATGACCAACTGCTCGATCTGCTAAATGGCCTGCCCGACTACGATTACGTGGGTGTGGGGCGCGACGATGGCCAAACCAAGGGCGAATATGCACCCATCTTCTTTCTGAAAGAAAAGTTCGAAGTGGTTGAATCGGGCCATTTCTGGCTGTCCGACATCACCGACCGGCCCAACAAGGGCTGGGATGCTGCCTTGCCCCGAATCTGCACCTGGGCCAGGCTGAAAAACCGCGATTCCGGCTTCGGCTTCTTCTTCTTCAACCTGCACATGGATCATGTGGGGGTGGAGGCCCGGAAGAACAGCGCCAAGCTGGTGCTGAAAAAGATAAACGAAATGTGCGAAAACCAACCTGTGATTTTGGCAGGCGATTTCAATGTCGATCAGCACAGCGCCAATTATGCCGTCTTGGAAGAATCAGACCTGTTGAACGATGCCTACGAAGTGGCCGGGGTGCGCTATGCACTCAATGGGACCTTCAATAATTTTAAGCCCGATATGAAAACAGACTCCCGCATCGATCATGTGTTTGTCAGTCCGTTCTTCACCGTCGAGCGGTATGGCGTGCTCACTGATACCTACCGGACCGAAATCGAAGGTAGCGAGGCACAGCAATCGGGGAATTTCCCGAAAGAAGTATCGCTGACCAGGTATGTTGCCCGCACCCCGTCCGACCATTTCCCGGTGAAAGTCATATTGAGTTTCGAAGAATAGCCGGTTGCACAGGCCCTCAGCCAAGGCCTGTGCCCGGTAATTACCGCACCCGCCATGGTCCGACATGGCCCAAATCGAATCCGGCCCGGCTCTGCTTCACCCGCAACACCTCCTGCTTGGCAACGGGCGATTATTGCTTGACAAGGAGGACTTAATGCTTGAATTTTGTGGGATTACATCGTAATTTTGATGAATAACTTTCTTTGAATCATTATTTTCGACACCTTTAATTCCGTCTTTACTTCGTTGCACATGCAACATAATCCAGGCTTTACAGGTATCACGTTCATAGAAACGTTTGTCAAAAACTCAAAATCAAACACCATGGATGGCGAAGAATTATATTGGTTTTTCAAAAACTTCGAAGACGATATGAAAGCCATGAAAGCTGTGGACGAAGCATTTCACGCCAAGCTTTCCCAAGCGCTTTTCGACCTGGTCTTCGCTTACTGGCCCGAGTGGGAAGAATACCGGGAACAGATGGCGGATCGCTTGCGCGAGCTGGCAGAGCGGTATTCCAACAAAACCATGGAAGGCCTGAATTTTGTCGACTATCATTTAAGAAGAGACGAGCCGGTTAAAAATATAAACCCAATCCCCAAACCCCTGTCGGCAGCAAATGCAGAGGCTAAGGTGCAAGAGTTTTTCGCCGAATTTCCGGATGTTCCCATCGAAGAGTGGCGAAGCGTTGTTTGGGAAGACTTTGAAGATGAGATGCGCGCTGACCACTTTGTCCATCGTATTCACAAGCTCATGAAAGAGATCGTCGTGGAATTCTACCTCGATCCGATCCTGAAGTTTGAGCCCGAGCACCTGCTGCTGCTGGACGATTACCTCTACATGATGGGCGCCTATTGCTTTTCCGATGCTGTATACGAGCTGGAATATGACGCGGAACAGGAAAAAAATCCATCCAATCCCGCTGATGAAGCTTAAAATTACAATCGGCTATGGTATTTACGTAAATCTTTCAATATCTTTGGTTGACCAACAGAGATTTAATCTAGAAGAAATGACGATAGTTGATAACCCCAGAATTCTTATTGCAGAGGACGTTGAGTCAAATTATTTGTACTTAAGCGCTGTACTGAGCAAGATTAAGGCAAAAATATTTTGGGCAAAAAATGGCAAGGAAGCGGTCGATCTTTTCAAGAAGGAAACGATTGATTTGATTTTGATGGACCTGCAAATGCCCGAAATGAACGGCTATGAGGCCACCCGAATCATCAAAGGCTTGAATCCGGATATGCCAATCGTTGCGCAAACAGCCTTTGCCATGTCTGATGATCGCGAAAAAGCGCTGGAAGCAGGATGCGATGATTACCTGGCCAAACCCATCAAATCAAAAGATCTTCTGAATACCGTGGAAAAATTCATTCACGTATAGTTTTTACGTGGTTGACGACATACGTAAGGCGTTCATTTCTTTCAAGAGTGAGCGCTTTTTTGTAATGTATCCAGTCAATCAAGACTCATGATTTATTACTTTTGGACAGTCTAAAAACAATTCATCCGATGGAAAAAAAACAGTTCTTACTCGATCAGCGTTATTTGAAGATGGCCAACATCTGGGCACAAAATTCCTATTGCAAACGTCGCCAGGTTGGCGCACTGTTGGTGAAGGACCAGATGATCATTTCGGATGGATACAATGGAACTCCGTCGGGCTTTGAGAATATTTGCGAAGATGAAAACAATGTAACAAAACCATACGTTCTTCATGCCGAAGCCAACGCCATTAGCAAGGTAGCCAAATCGAACAACAGCAGCGAGGGAGCAACCCTGTATGTCACTTCATCGCCCTGTATGGAATGCTCAAAACTGATCATTCAGGCCGGCATAAAGCGGGTGGTTTTTACCGACAATTATCGTTTGGAAGATGGCATAAATCTATTAAGGCAAGCCAATATTGAAGTGGTGCAGGTTGAAAACGAGGAATAAGGAAAGTCATGAACAGAAAACAGATCAACATTTATTTGCCTATTTTAATTGCCGTTTCGGTTATTATTGGAATTGTGCTGGGAAATAGTTTGAGTAGAAACCAGGGCGCATCATTGCAAAATCTGACGCCAACAAAAAACAACAAGCTGAGCACCATCATCGAATTGATTAACCAGGCCTACGTTGATTCGGTGTCAACAAGCGAACTGGTCGAAAAAACCATTCCCGAACTCTTGAAAAATCTCGACCCGCACACGGCTTACATCCCGGCGCGCGATATGCAAGAGGTTCACGAGGAAATGCAGGGCAATTTTGGAGGAATAGGCGTGCAGTTTTCTATTCATAATGACACCGTTCAGGTCATTGATGTGGTGTCCGGCGGTCCTTCGTACCAACTTGGAATTTTACCCGGCGACCGCATTGTCACCGTTAATGATTCTGTCATTGCCGGCGTGGATATTAAGAATCAGGATGTTCTCACCGTACTTCGGGGAGAAAAGGGAACCAACGTTAGAATTGGAGTAAAAAGAAAGTCAATACCTGACCTGATTGAGTTTGAAATTACCCGTGGCGACATTCCAATTTACAGCATTGATGTAAGTTATATGATTGACGAAACGACCGGTTTTGTCAAAGTCAATCGTTTTGCAGAAAAAACCTATGACGAATTTACCGAGGCCATTGCCAAACTACAATCGTCGGGAGCCAAAAAAATCATTGTTGATTTACGCGGAAACCCCGGGGGCTATTTGATGGCGGTGGTGAACATGGTCAACGAGTTTTTGCCCGAAGGCAGGCAGATTGTTTACACCGAAGGAAACGCTCAAGCCCGCAAAAATTACACGGCGACCAAAGGCGGCATCGCGTTGGATAACGAAGTGATTGTGTTGATTGATGAATATTCTGCTTCGGCCAGCGAAATTTTTGCCGGCGCCATCCAGGACAATGACCGGGGACTGGTGGTGGGCCGCCGTTCATTTGGCAAAGGATTGGTGCAGGAGCAAATCCCGTTTCGCGATGGTTCGGCTTTGCGCCTGACCGTTGCCCGCTACTACACGCCAAGCGGACGCAGCATTCAAAAACCTTACACAGACGGCAACACAGATTATTACCACGACATTATGAATCGGGCCGAACATGGCGAATTCCAAGAGGCCGACAGCATCCAATTTGCCGATTCGCTGAAGTTTGAAACCAGCAGTGGTCGAACTGTGTACGGCGGCGGCGGCATTATGCCCGACTACTTTGTGGCGGCCGACACCAGCGGCTATTCCGACTATTACTCCAAAGTCACCCAAAAAGCCTTAGTCTATCATTTTGCTTTTCAGTACTCCGATTTAAACCGAGAAAAATTGAAGGAACTGAAAACAGCTGCCGAATTTGTCGATTACCTCGGTCGCCAGCAGATCCTGGATCAGTTTATCGCTTACGCCAACGAAAAAGGAGTGAAAAATGACCCCAAAGGTCTGGCTGCCAGTGGCAAAATTATTGAAACGCAAATCAAAGCCTATATTGCCCGGAATATCATTGGCGAGGAAGGCTTCTTTCCAATCATTCAGGAAATTGATGAAACTCTCAAAGAGGCCATTCGCCTTTCCCATTCAAAAAAACAATTGAGTCAATTGCTCGCTGTAACAAAATAGCTTCGTGGTCGTCATACAAGGTGTAACGACCTAAAAAAAGAATGACCGTAGAGGATTATAACGAAGCTGTAAACCGGCATGCCGACGCTGTTTTTCGATTTGTGTTGAAGAATATCAGGGATGAAGAAAAGGCCCGCGATATTGTTCAGGACAGTTTTGAGAAGCTGTGGATGCATTTGCTTTCGGTTGATGCTGCCAAGGTGAAATCGTACTTGTTCTCAACGGCCTACCATCGAACCATTGATGTGATCCGGAAAGATCAGCGCCAGCAATTGCTCGATGACAAACAATTGCCTGAAGAAGGACACTTCACCCAATATTCCGATGTTGGCGAAGTTCTGAACCAGGCCATTAAATTGCTCCCCGAAGATCAGCGTTCCGTGTTGATGCTTCGGGACTACGAAGGCTATTCGTACAAAGAAATTAGCGAAATAACCGCGCTTAGCGAAGCCCAGGTGAAGGTGTACATTTACCGTGCCCGGGTGTTTTTGAAGAATTATATTGGGAAACTAGATGTGCTTGTTTGAATCATGAATATTAACCGGTCAAATTACGAAGTTTATTTTCTGGATTACCTCGATGGTAATCTTCCCGAAGATCGGATTGATGATTTTCTGGATTTTTTGAGCAACAATCCCGACTTGCGCGAAGAGCTGGAACAGGTGTCTGCCATAAAAATCACAGGTGGCAATCATCCATTTCAAAATAAACAAGCACTGCTGAAGAATGAACTAACCGGCACCTCCGCATTTGATTCGCGGGCAGTTGCATTCTTGGAAAACGATTTGCCTGAAGAAGATCAAACCGCCTTTTTAAACGAATTAACCAGCGACCGGGAAAAAGAAAAGCAGTTTGACTGGTTTCTCAAAACCAAGCTGCAACCCGATCCTGCGATTGTATTTCCCAACAAAGCTTCATTGCTAAAAAAACCTGCCAAAAAAGTCTTTTTGTTTTGGGGAACCCGTGTTGCTGCGGTGCTCGTGCTACTACTCGTGGTGTGGGCAGTATGGGATTTTTCGCCAAAGCCTGAACCAACCCACCAACTTGCCCAAGAACAGCCCATTGTAAACCCTGATCAAAAGCCATTGCCGGCGAAGAACGAGCTCGGGGATGCCGCTCCGGAAAGGGACACGGACCAGCAGCCATCAGCACCACAAGTTCAGCCGCTGGCCTTTGAAGCGGTTCAAGCTGTTCAGCCCACCATCCAGAAAATATCTGCACCCGACACCGATGAATTGATGGTTTCACGCGAGGCAGTTCCTCAAAAGCTGAAGCCGCTTTCGTCGCCGCTTGAAATAGCTCCGGCAGCAGAGCAGTTTGCCCTGGCCGAGATGAAGACGCATCGGCCAGATTCGCCAACGGACTACCTGACCGTTGATGAGTACCTGGCGCAAAAAGTCTTGAACAAGCCAAAAGATGAGCCGCTGACGATTGGCAGCCTGCTTAGTGCCGGCCTCAATGCGGTGGCTTCGGTGAGCAACGACCGGCTAGAGTACGAAACCAACACCCGAGGAAAAGTTTCTGAAATCAGCCTGAACACCCGAATCCTCGCTTTTTCCATTCCGCTAAAAAAAGATCAATAAGCTGCTGTAACTTTTCAAAATAGCTGGCCGTCTTACTCCTGAAAACAATTAAACAATGATCAGATTTGCTTGCTGAAGGCCAGGCAAGCCCCACACCTTGTAAAATTTCTAAAATGAAAAAAATGAAAACGACAGTACTCACAAGCCTAATGATTTTTTGCCTTTCCATGGGCTACGCCCAGGATTCAACCAAAATAGGAAAACTGGTAGACGTAACGGAAAGCGGAACTCGCACCGAAGTCGCGCTTTTGAATAACCGGATTTATATCGACGACAATTACAGCAGCGACACCACCCACATTCGCATTGGCAAACGGAATATCGAAATTATTGAAAAAAATGGCCGGACCAACGTTGATGTACACCGCGACCGCTCGTGGGATGACGATGATGACAGCTGGAAACGCAAGAAATTCAATGGGCACTGGGCCGGTTTCGAGCTGGGAATCAATACTTTTTATGATGATGGGCATTTTGGTGGATCGGATTTCATGTCACTGAACCAGTCCAAATCGCTGGAAGTGAATATTAACTTTCTGGAATACAACATTGTACTGGCCGAACAAAGGGCAGGCTTGGTTACCGGCATGGGCTGGTCGATGAACAACTATCGATTGGATAACCCGGTCACCCTGCAAAAGGTGGATGGCGTAATTGTGCCAGATCCTATTGATCCTGATGGACTTAAAAAATCGAAATTGACCGTTTCCTACCTCACCATTCCGCTTCTGCTCGAATTCCAGATTCCGGTCAATGACAGGTCGAATCAGGTATTTGTTTCGGGCGGGGTCATCGGTGGCTTAAACTTGGGCTCGCACACAAAAATAAAAACCGACGACACCAAAAGTAAAGACCACGGAAACTTTAACATCAACCCCTTTAAGTATTCGCTGGCGGGTAGAATTGGACTGAAAGATATCAGTATCTATGCGACTTACAGCTTGTCAAGTTTGTTCAAAGATGGTGGTGGACCTGAACTTTTTCCATTGACCATTGGCATTGGATTGGTTAATTTTTAATCAGAATCTTTTGAATAGATCGAGGCCTGCCTGCAAGCAGGCTTCTTTTTTTCATTTTCATGCGTAACTTTGTTGGAAGAATTAAGTTATGAAGGTATTTCTATTCCTATTTTCGCTTTTACTTTTCTCGTTTGTGTCGAAAGCACAACTAAATGATTCCATTGAAGTTAGTCAACCGGCATGGGGCAATCAGCCCATCATTATCCAGCCCCATGGGGTTGTTACGGATGGCTTTAACTATTGGGAAGAAAAATTTACCGGTCATTGGTCAGGCATTTACCTTGGACTGAATGGCTTGGCAAATGAAGATTATTCGATGTATTTGGACGAGGAAGCCGGTTTTCTGGATGTTGACCTCTTGCGTTCCACGGTGTTGCAGATAAACCTGATCCAGTTTTCGAAAGGCCTGCAGCGCACCCGCAACACCATTGGCCTGGTCACCGGATTGGGCATGGAACTGCAAACCTACTTTCTGGATAAGAAAACGAGCATTGAGCAGGGGCCCGTTCGGATCGAGCCGGTGGAACGTTTTTATGATTCAAAACAAAAGTCGAAACTTTCTTCCATGTATTTGAGTGTGCCGCTGTTGATCGAATTTCAGGTGCCGGTGAAAAACTACGGCAACCGTATTTATTTGGCGGGCGGCTTGGTTGCCAGCAAACGGCTGAGCACACACACCAAAGTGAAGTACCGCGAAAACGGAAAAAAGGAAAAGCTGAAAATGCCCGACGATTTCTACATGCACGACATTCGCTTTTCGGGTATGCTGCGCGTGGGTTACCGATGGATTAACCTATTTGCCAGCTACGATCTTCAGCCACTTTTTAAGGACGAAAAAGGCCCGGTGCTATATCCGTTTTCTTTTGGCTTGGCCCTCATTTCATTCTAAAATTACTGGCTTCTGTTGAATTTCCTTTTTTAATGAACCGGCTTTGCTTATTTTAGTGGTCATTCATTCAATAGAAAACTAACGAACATGACAACCATGCGACTATTGCTGCTCAGTAATTCCACCATGCCCGGTGAAGCCTATTTGGATTATCCCAAAAATGAAATTCAGAAATTTTTAGGCTCCAGGAAAGTTAAAGCCTTGTTTATTCCTTTTGCTGCCGTGACTTTTTCGTTTGACGAATACGAACAGAAAGTGAACGAGAGTTTAAGGGAAATCGGCCATGAAGTCATTGGCATACATCGATTTAAAGACCCCGTAAAAGCGGTTGAAGAAGCGGAAGCGATTGTTGTAGGCGGAGGAAATACATGGCAATTGGTTCGCATGTTGCACGACCAGGATTTGATGCAGGCCATTCGCCGAAAAGTGCAGCAGGGAATGCCTTACATCAGCTGGAGTGCTGGATCAAACATTGCTTGCCCAACACTGCGCACCACCAACGACATGCCCATTATTGACCCGCGAAGTTTCAACACCCTCAATTTGGTTCGCTTTCAGATCAACCCGCACTACCTCGATGCCAACCCCGAAGGGCACGGTGGCGAAACCCGCGAGCAACGAATCTCTGAATTTCTGGAAGTGAATGGAAAAACCTACGTGGTTGGCCTGCGTGAAGGAACCATGCTTCAACTTGAAAACGGCAAACTCAAGCTCATTGGCAATCGATCCGCGCGCATATTTCTGAAAGGGTCACTCCCCTGCGAATTGAATGCAGGCGACGACTTTTCCTTTCTGTTAAGAGAATAGTTCGTTTCGTACAATTCTGCCGGCTGTTGAAACGATTCCAGCTTTTAGTTTATACTTTTGTCCGACGAACTGCGCAATAAATTGCAAGTCGTATTTCGGATTCAACCGCTGTTCGTACAAAACGAACGCCAGACGAATCAATTGGATTTCAACTTAAAAGCATTGCCATGGAATTGTTTACCAACAGCTATTTTGCCCTGTTTTTAATCATCTTAGTTGGATTTATTATTGGCCGGATTCAAGTGAAAGGTATTTCGCTCGATGTGTCGGCTGTTATTTTTGTTGCCCTGGTGTTTGGCCATTTTGGGGTCATCATTCCGGTCGATTTTCAATATCTCGGTCTGGTGCTGTTTATTTTTACAATTGGCATTCAGGCCGGCCCCGGATTTTTTGGTTCGTTTAAAAAGAATGGCCGTGAACTGGCCATTTTGGCCAGCTTGCTCATTTTAAGTTCGAGCATCATCACTTATTTGGTGTATTATTTTGCCGGAATAGACAAAAGTCTGTGCATCGGCTTGCTTACCGGCGCGCTAACCAGTACGCCAGGGTTGGCAGCAGCCATCGACACGACCGGCTCTCCGCTGGCTTCCATTGGCTATGGTATTGGTTACCCGTTTGGGGTGATTGGCGTCATTCTGTTTGTCAGCTTCCTGCCCCGTTTCCTGCGCGTCAATGTAAAAGAAGCCGAAGCACAGTATAAAAAAGAGGTGTCGGCCGGTTTCCCTGAAATTCTGAAAAAGAATTTTGTGGTTGAAAATGAAAATGTGGTGGGCAAAACCATTGGCGAACTTCGCATCCGATACATGACCAAAGCGGTGGTATCCAGGGTTATGCATGGCGATGTGGCCATTACACCCTCGCGCGAAACCATACTCCACAAAGGCGACATCATTAAGGCAGTGGGGACCAACGAAGCCCTGAGCCGGGTACGATTGTTGATTGGCCCCGAAACCGAAACCGAAATCCCGCTCAGCACCCAGTACGATGTGCGTTCGGTTTTGGTCACCAACAAGGAAGTGGTAAACAAAACCCTTGGGCAGCTCAATATCTTAAACACCTACAATGCCACTATCACCCGTATCCGGAGGTCGGGAATTGACTTGTCGCCCAGCCCTTCGTCCAAATTACAGTTTGGCGACAAGTTGATTGTAGCCTGTAATAAGGAAAGCGTGGAGCAGGTTAACCGCATTTTTGGCGACGACGACCGACGGCTGTCTGATACCGACTTTTTACCCATCGCAACAGGCATTATTCTTGGTATTTTGGTTGGAAAGTTGAGTCTTAATTTCGGCTCCTTTTCTTTTAGTCTGGGATTGACCGGCGGCATTTTACTGACTGCACTAATTTTAGGACGCACCGGAAAAACAGGCCCCGTCATGTGGACCATGACTGGCGCTGCCAACCAACTGTTGCGGCAGTTTGGCCTGTTGTTTTTTTTGGCTGCTGTCGGGACTAGTGCCGGATCCAGCTTGGTTTCAACTTTTAGCCAGTATGGCATTGAGCTGTTTGTGTATGGCATCCTCATTACTTTGCTGCCGATGATTATCACAACGGTAGTTGCTTGTTATTTCCTGAAGATGAACCTACTAACCTTGCTCGGAACACTCACCGGAAGTATGACCAGCACACCCGGTCTGGCCGCCATTGACGGCATGACCGACACCGACGCGCCTTCGGTTGCTTACGCCACCGTTTATCCGATTGCCATGGTGCTGCTGATTGTGTTTGTGCAGGTTCTAAGTCTGATTTAAATCACTCAAAGCCGATGAGTTTAAAAAATATTGAGATTATTGCGTTCGATGCGGATGACACCCTGTGGGAAAACGAAAACTTTTTTCGCGATGCCGAACGTCAGTTTTGCGAAATTCTGAAAGCATATCAGCCGGCCGAAAAAATTATGGAAGAGCTTTACCGCGTGGAAGTTCAAAACATGGAAATTTACGGCTACGGAATCAAAGCCTTCATCCTTTCGCTTGTGGAAACCGCCTTGCTGGTAACAGACAAAAAGGTCCGGCCGGAGCAGGTTGAAGCGATTATTGCGATTGGCAAAAGCATGCTGAATAAAGAGGTGATTCTGCTCGATGGCATTCGCGATTTGCTGGAAAAGCTGGCACCCAACTATCGGCTGGTGGTCGCTACCAAGGGCGACTTGCTCGACCAGGAGAGAAAACTGAAAAAGTCGGGCTTGCTGAAATACTTTCACCACATTGAGGTGATGACTCACAAACGTGAGGAAAACTACCAGGAACTGCTGAAACACCTGGATATTGAAGCCGGGAAATTCATGATGATTGGCAACTCACTCAAGTCCGACGTGCTTCCCGTGATTTCATTGGGTGGCTACGGTGTTCATGTGCCTTATTACACCACCTGGGTTTTTGAACAAATGAATCCGGCTGATATCAAAAGTGACCGGTTTTTTGAACTAAAGGAAATACATGATGTTTTGACTTTGTTTGAAGGTGCTTAACTTTAGCAGGAAAAATACAAATGGAATACCAGGGAAACATCATCAAAATGAAAACCGAATTGGCCGATCCAATTCAATACCGCTTGCCCATTGGTGATCAGCAGGTGAACATGAACGAGTTAATCGGGCAGCAGATTCAGTTTCAATTCGATGGGCAAATTAACTGCATCGCGTGCGGAAAGAAAACCAAGACTTCTTTTGGCCAGGGATTTTGCTATTCGTGCTTTCAAACGGTGCCCGAAGCCGACGAATCTGTTGTGCGTCCTGAATTGTCGAAAGCACAGTTTGGCGTGGCACGCGACCTGGCCTGGGCCGAAGAGCATGACTTAATCGAGCATTACGTTTATTTTGCCGTATCGAGCGAGCTGAAAATTGGGGTGACACGCCACCACCAAATTCCAACCCGTTGGATTGACCAGGGCGCAAGCCGGGCCATCAAGCTGGCCAAAACCCCCAACCGGCACATCGCCGGCATTATTGAGGTGCTGTTGAAAAAACATTTCACCGACAAAACCAACTGGCGGGCCATGCTTCAAAACCAGGTCGATGATTCCATTCAACTGGAAGAAGAAAAGCAGAAAGCACGCGAGTTGATGCCCCGTGAGTTACAGCAGTATTTTTCGGATGAGAATGAGGTGGTTGAACTGCATTATCCGGTGATTAGCTATCCTGCCAAAGTAAGCAGTGTCAGCTTCGATAAAAAACCATTGATTGAAGGAAAACTAACAGGCATAAAAGGACAGTACCTGCTTTTCGACCAAAACCAGGCGCTCAACATTCGGAAGCACAACGGCTACTTTTTAAGGCTGAATGTTAAATCGTAAGCAGTTTGCTCATCCGTATTTGAAATTGGAAACGATTGATCGGAATGGCCTTACAATCGCCACTTCGCTGTTTTCGAATCTATTTTTTATAACATGATTTTAAAGTAACAAATGAGAGAAAGCCCATGCGCAGTCGAGCTTTTTTTCATTATTTTAGGCTTCTGAAAAAAACCTGATGGCAAATAAGATAACTATGGAGAATCAAGACTGGAAAACGATTGGCTTCGGCTATCGCAAAACAAACTACAATGTTCGCTGCTATTACAAAAACGGAGCATGGGGACCGCTCGAATTAAGCGACTCAGAATACATCAACATTCACATGTCGGCCACGGCGCTTCATTACGGGCAGGAAGCTTTTGAGGGGCTGAAAGCCTTTATGGGCAAAGACGGCAAAGTCCGCATTTTTCGGATGGACGAAAATGCCAAACGCATGCAGAATTCGGCCGATGGCATTTTGATGGAACGCATCCCGCTTGACAAGTTTCAGGAAGCGGTGAAGCTGGCCGTGGAAAAAAACATGGATTTTGTTCCGCCCTACGGATGCGGCGCCTCACTTTACATTCGGCCTTTGCTGATTGGTAGCGGTCCACAAATTGGCGTAAAACCTGCCGATGAATACCTTTTTATTGTTTTTGTGATGCCGGTTGGGCCTTATTTTCCTGAAGGATTCAAACCCACCGACTTGCTGATTATGCGCAAGTTTGACCGCGCGGCGCCACAGGGAACCGGTAAATATAAGGTTGGCGGCAACTACGCAGCCAGTCTCACCGCGGGTAAAAAAGCCAAAGCCGAAGGTTATTCTGCCGTGTTGTATCTGGATTCGCGCGAGAAAAAGTACATTGACGAATGCGGTCCGGCCAACTTCTTCGGAATTAAAAATGGTGCCTACATTACGCCCGAGTCCGATTCGATTCTGCCATCGATTACCAACAAAAGTCTGATGAAAATCGCCGAAGATATCGGCTTGAAAGTGGAACGCCGCAGAGTGCCGGTTGAAGAACTGGAAACTTTTGAAGAAGTGGGAGCCTGCGGAACAGCAGCTGTCATTTCACCCATCAAGCGGATTTACGACGACGACCTGGACAAGGAATACACCTATGGTACCGAACCCGGTCCCTGGACGACAAAATTGTACGAAAAGCTGCGCGCCATTCAGGACGGCGACGCGCCAGACCCTTACGGTTGGGTAACGGTAATCGAATAGTTGCCTACGCAATCAATAAAATGAAGGAGCCTCGTTCAAAAACATGAACGAGGCTTTTTCTTTTTTTCAGGCCTTCAAGATAGCTTCAATCCGGCTCAGTTCATCCTGCGAAAAGTTTGGATAATCGAGCATGGCCAGGTTATCATCCAGTTGCTGCACCGAGCTGGCGCCAATCAGCACCGAAGTGATCCGCTGATCTTTCATCACCCAGGCCAGCGCCATTTGAGCCAATGTTTGACCACGTTGCAGGGCAATTTCATTGAGCCGCTTCACTTTTTCAATAGCGGGTTCTACCTGGTCGGCCTTCAAAAATCCCCACGACTTGGCCGCCCGTGATCCTTCGGGAATACCGTTCAGGTACTTGTCGGTGAGCAGGCCCTGGGCCAGTGGCGAAAATGGGATACAGCCAATTCCTTCCTCATCCAATACATCCAGCAGTTCATCCTCAACCCAACGCTCAAACATGGAGTATTTCGGCTGGTGAATCAGGCAAGGCGTTCCCAGATCGCGCAGAATTTGCGCGGCTTCGCGGGTTCGATCGGCCGGGTAGTTCGATATGCCCACATACAAGGCTTTTCCTTGTCGCACAGCCTGGTCAAGCGCCATCATGGTTTCTTCCAGCGGCGTTTCGGGGTCGGGTCGGTGCGAGTAAAAGATATCTACATAATCGAGCCCCATTCGCTTGAGGCTCTGGTCGAGGCTCGACAACAAATATTTGCGGCTTCCCCAGTTGCCGTATGGGCCGGGCCACATGTCATAGCCCGCTTTGGTCGAAATCACCAGCTCGTCGCGATAGGGCTGAAAATCCTGCTTAAAAAGTTTGCCAAAATTTTCTTCAGCCGAGCCGTAAGGTGGCCCGTAGTTATTGGCCAAATCGAAATGCGTGATGCCACTGTTAAAGGCGTGGCGCAACATGGCGCGTCCGTTCTCAAACACATCAACACCGCCGAAGTTATGCCACAAACCCAGCGATACCGCCGGAAGCTTCAGTCCCGAACGCCCGCAACGGTTGTAGGTCATGGTGTTGTAACGCTTGTCGTTTGCTAAATAAGTCATGATTTATTCGTTTAGATTTTGTTCGATCGAAAATACAAAATAATTGGGCATGAAACGAAGCTGTATAACGCTTTACACACAGAAATACCGGGGAGGTTCTTCTTGGTTTCACATCGTTGTCTACACCGATGGTAAAAATATGTTGATAAACATATTGCCGTTTAACAGTAGATCGTTTATCTTGTTTGACGATAATATTCCGGCTCCCTAACCTTTAGCCGGAACTAATAAAAAACCAAAAAATGTCTATTTATGGCTACTTTAACAGAACCACGTCAGCGGGACTTTGTATCCCAATTTATCCTTTTGGTAACCAATAATTCCGAAGAACTGATCGCCGCAGGTTATGACCCGGCAGAATTGCTTGCAAAACTACAGCAAGAATTGGATGGGGCCAACGCGGCCGAAGCTGCCCAATCTGATGCAGAGATTGCCGCGAAAAATGCGACCATAGCAGCCCAGGAAGCATTGGCACAGGCTTACATAAGCACCTCGAATGCTGTTGAGCTGGTAGCCGGTTTGTTGGGTAAAAACCATAACCTGGTAAAAGAAATCCGAAAATTGAGGAAGTAACTATTCAGCATGAAAAAGTGGGGTATGCTCGTTATATTCCACTTTTTTCTTCCCAAACCCATGGGGAGCAGGCTAATCTTATAGGGGATTTCTATGATCCCCTAGGGTATTATAGAAATCCCCTAAGAGATCTTCCTTCGGGAATGGGGTAGGAAGCTTCGGGCATTGGGTAGATTGCTTCGGGAATAGGGTAGATAGCCTCGGGAATGGGGTAGATCGCTTCGGGAGTCGGGTAGATTGTTCCGGGAGTTGGGTAGATTGTTCCGGGAACAAGGGATCAAAAGATTTTAATTCGCTGATTTCAAACAGATGAGCAAAAATAGAAAACCAAAAAAGAAGACCGCTCCAAGTCAAAACGGGGGTTATAAGCAGTTCTTAAGAGATATGCGGCAGATGTTAGTCCTGGTTGATCTGGAAGACTCTTTTTTGGAGATGAACACCCAGGATAAACGGGAAATGTATAAATGTGCAATTGGGGTTCGGAACCCGGAGTCCGCCAATGCCTATGTCACTCCCAAAGAGTTGAAATTAATCACCGCGAGATTAAAAACCTACTACCGGACCTACAGCCCTGATCCAAGAAAATATACCCTTTCGACCTACCAGCTTATGCTATTCTATTGTTTCAATGAAGCAGAGTTTCGGAGAGCAAAGCGATTGATGAAAGACGACAAACATCCGGATGTGGTATGTAAAAAACACTTCTCAACACAAAGTATCGACACCTTTTACAGTTACTTTAAACTCCAGTATTTCCGGCTGATTACCCAGCTCAGCAAGCCGGATCAGAAATACTTTAGCGTTCGGGTTCGTCCGGCTCCTGTCACCAAATTTACAAAGCGGGTGGACTTGATTTCCGAAGTCTATGGATCTCCTGCCCATATCCGCATGTTCGTGCTGAATGGACATAAGCGTCCGGCCTTTCGTCTGGGACAGCCTTCAACGATCAAGCCTGTCGAGTGGATTTCGGTGGACGCATCGGTTTTGGGCAGCGCCTATTCGGGCACCCGGCCACAACTTGAAGTCTATATCCAGTCGCATGCGCTCCGACGCATGCGCGAACGCCTGGATTTGCTCGATGAAGGTGCCGTTAATTATGCCCTTTGGGAGAACACACACACCATCACAAAGCTCGAACATTACAACCGCTACCTGTTACTTCCATTTAAGGTGTTCGATGTGAAAATTGGGCACCTGGTGGCCAGTGTTGTTCAAAACAAGGTGCTGTTCCGCACCTTCTTGTTTGTCACCCACAACTGCACCCCCGAAGGCGATCGCCTGCAAAAACTAACGGGCCTGGAGAAGCATGACGTGACCTATTGGCGGATTGACCGGCTAAGCACCTTCGTTAAGCTCGACGAAGGAAAATACCCCGACCTGATTCGTTTGTTCGACGAAGCCGGGCTGGGCGACCTGGTTCATTTAAAAGAAAAGAACTTCGACATTGACGCCTTGCAGGAGGCCAACCTGAATGGACTAGCCGAATACCTAAAGCGCAGCCAGTCTTCGCCCGAAGTGGAGGAACAGGAGTGGGAAGCCGCTTTAAATGAAATGGTTTGAAGCACTTGGGAGAAGGAGCAGGTCTTAAAGGAAGCCGCATTCAGAAAATAAACCAAGGGAAAAACAGAACCCTTGCAACAACTTGCAAGGGCCTGCCTTCCACTCAAAAAGTAGTCCCGACGGGAATCGAACCCATATCTACAGTTTAGGAAACTGCTATTCTATCCGTTGAACTACGGGACCATGCACTAAAAAACCTTTCTCGATAGAAAGGCCGGTTAAAAAGCTTTGCAAAAATAGGAAAAAGCATGCGGATTCAAAAAAAGAAATTCTGGGCCTGTAAAAGGGTCAATTTTATGCACGAAACACAACCAGTGTTAACACAGAGTTCACACGAGTAAATCTTCTGAAGACCATGAATACAAGCTTTTTAGCGCAATACTCCCCTTTTTCTTCTTAGAACCGTTTTAAATTACCTATTTTTGATCAGGCTTTTTTGCTGGTCATTCCGCATAAATCTACTTTTGTGGAACTTTATGAGAATCATTAATTTTAAATAAAACGATTATCCTATGAGCAATTTTCTGACTTCTTCTATTGGGAAAAAGTTCTTGATGAGCATCTCCGGGCTATTCCTGATGATGTTTATTATCGTTCACCTTAGCATCAACCTACTTTTAATTTTTGATGACAGTGGTGATCTGTTCAACCAGGGGGCTCACTTTATGGCGACCAACCCCGCCATTAAGATTATGGAGCCTGTACTTGCCCTGGGCTTTTTAGTACATATCATTTGGTCGCTTGTTGTCAGTTTTCAGAATTTGAAAGCCCGGCCAATCGGATACAAACAGTTAAACAATTCGAAATCGAGCAGCTGGGCATCGCGTAACATGCTGGTTCTTGGTTGCTTAATCTTTGTTTTCCTGGTGATGCACATCATCCAGTTTTTCTGGAAGATCAAGGTCACTGGTGATCCGCTGCTGGCGCACGTTGTGGTGGGAGGCGAAGAGATGGAAAACACCTACGCACTGGTGTCGAGCCTGTTTAAAGCAAGTTTGGTTTACAGCCTGATTTATGTACTGGGCGGAATCCTGCTTGGGTTACACCTGGCGCACGGTTTTTGGTCAGCTTTCCAAACCATTGGATTTGCCAACAAAATCTGGCTGAAAAGATTACAATTTGTCGGAACCATCTTCGCAATCGTAATTGCCATCGGATTTTCCGTTATCCCTTTGTATTTCCAGATTAAGTTTTAATCGAAAAGAAAAGAAGTTATGAGCGTATTCAATTCAAAAATACCCGAAGGGCCATTGGCTCAGAAGTGGACAAACTATAAAGATCACCAAAAACTGGTGAACCCTTCCAACAAGCGCAAACTGGACGTGATTATTGTGGGCACCGGACTGGCCGGAGCTTCGGCCGCTGCATCGCTTGGCGAAATGGGCTTCAATGTAAAAAACTTCACCATCCAGGATTCACCTCGGCGTGCACACTCCATCGCTGCGCAGGGAGGGATTAATGCCGCAAAAAATTACCCCAACGATGGTGACTCGGTTTACCGCCTGTTTTACGATACCATTAAAGGAGGCGACTACCGCGCCCGCGAAGCCAACGTTTACCGCTTGGCAGAGGTGAGCAACAGCATCATCGATCAGTGCGTGGCGCAGGGAGTTCCATTTGCCCGCGAATATGGTGGCTTGCTCGATAACCGTTCATTCGGTGGTGCACAGGTAAGCCGGACTTTCTATGCCCGTGGGCAAACCGGACAGCAATTGTTGCTGGGCGCTTACCAGGCCCTGATGCGTCAGGTGAATGCCGGTTCAGTAAAAATGTACACGCGCAACGAATTGGTAGAAATTGTATTGGTTGACGGAAAAGCTCGCGGAATCATTACCCGCGATCTGGTAACCGGGAAGCTGGAACGCCACTTTGGACACGCTGTTGTGTTGGCAACCGGAGGTTATGGAAATACCTTCTTCCTGTCGACCAATGCCATGGGTTCGAACGGTTCGGCTGCGGTAAAAGCTTTCCACAAAGGCGCTATGTTTGCCAATCCATGTATGGCACAGATTCACCCGACCTGTATTCCTGTTCACGGTGAGTTTCAAAGTAAACTGACTTTGATGTCGGAATCGCTTCGGAATGATGGCCGGATTTGGGTGCCAGCAAAAAAAGAAGATGCTGAAGCCATTCGCGCCGGCAAACTGAAGCCGACAGAAATTGCTGAAGAAGACCGGGATTATTATTTGGAGCGTCGTTATCCTGCGTTCGGGAACCTTGTTCCGCGCGACGTCGCTTCGCGTGCTGCCAAAGAACGTTGCGATGCCGGCTTTGGCGTAGGAACCGGTTTGGCTGTTTACCTCGACTTCAAATCAGCCATCGACCGCTTGGGCAAAGATGTGATTGAAGCCCGCTACGGCAACCTCTTCCAGATGTATGAAAAAATTGTGGACGACAATCCATACGAAACACCCATGATGATTTACCCCGCCATTCACTACACCATGGGTGGGCTTTGGGTTGATTATGAATTGCAAACCAACATTCCCGGGCTGTTTGCCGCCGGCGAAGCCAACTTCTCCGATCACGGAGCCAACCGTTTGGGCGCTTCGGCACTGATGCAAGGACTGGCTGATGGCTATTTTGTATTGCCCTACACCATTCAGAATTACCTGGCCGATGATATTCGCACGCCACGCATGACAACAGAAGAAAAGGAGTTTGTGGAAGCCGAAAAAGGCGTCAAAGACCGCTTTGAAAAGTTGTTGAGCATCAACGGAAATCGCTCGGTAGACAGCATTCACAAGGAGCTTGGCCTGGTGATGTGGGATTTTGTTGGCATGGGCCGCAATGCTGATGGTTTGAAGAAAGCCATCAAGCGAATTGCTGAAATCAAAAAAGAGTTCTGGACGAACGTTCGCATTCCCGGATCGAAAGAGGGAATGAATGTTGAATTGGAAAAAGCCAGCCGTTTAGCCGATTTTATCGAAATTGGCGCTTTGATGGCTCGTGATGCGTTGGATCGTGAAGAATCATGCGGAGGCCACTTCCGCGAGGAATACCAAACCGGTGAAGGTGAAGCCTTGCGTCAGGATGACAAATTTGCCTACGTTTCCTGCTGGGAATACCAGGGCGAAGATTCAGAACCTGCGCTTCACAAGGAAGAACTGGTTTACGAGTTCGTGGAAATGCTTCAACGTAATTACAAATAACGGCTTTTAAAAAGGAGATCAATCATGGAAAAAACAATAAATCTCACGCTTAAGGTTTGGCGTCAGAACGGTCCCAAAGAGAAAGGCCGTTTCGAAACCTACCAGGTATCCAATATTTCGACCGACAGCTCGTTCCTCGAGATGATGGACATTCTGAATGAGCAGTTGGTAAATGAAAATAAAGAACCCGTTGCCTTTGATCACGATTGCCGCGAAGGCATCTGTGGCATGTGCTCACTCTATATTAATGGCCGCCCACACGGACCTGATGAGGACATCACCACCTGCCAGTTGCACATGCGCAAATTCAAGGATGGCGAAACCGTCACCATTGAACCTTGGCGCGCGGCAGCTTTCCCCATCATCAAAGACCTGATTGTGGACCGCACAGCTTTTGACAAGATTATTGCAGCCGGTGGATACGTATCGGTTAACACCGGAGGCGTGCCCGATGCCAATGCCATTCCCATTGCACGGCCTGCAGCCGAAGAGGCGATGGATGCGGCCGCCTGTATTGGCTGTGGCGCTTGCGTGGCCGCATGTAAAAACTCGTCGGCCATGCTGTTCGTTTCGGCTAAAGTGAGCCAGTTGGCCTTGTTGCCACAAGGAAAGGTAGAGGCAAAACGACGCGCCAAAGCCATGGTTTCGAAAATGGATGAACTGGGCTTTGGAGGTTGTACAAACACAGGTGCCTGCGAAGTGGAATGCCCCAAAAGCATTTCCATCGCCCACATTTCGCGCCTGAACCGCGAGTATTTGAAGTCGCGTTTATCAGAATAACAAACAGCACGAGATAAAATAGAAAGGCCCCGGCAAAATTGCCGGGGCCTCTTTATTTTGTAATTCAGCCACTAAAAATCTGTAAAATCCCACCTGCAACGGATGGCCCTGGTTCGCATCGCGTTCGCATATTCATCATTGTCGAACTTTTCTTTTTTCGGATCCCACTTCAATGGTCGTTGCAATTCGTAAGCTATATTGGCCAGGTTGCACATCGAAGCGGTGCGGTGCCCGGTTTCCACGTCTGAAATGGGCCGCTGGCGCGTACGAATGGCTTTCATCCAGTCCTGGTAATGGTTGTCACTGAAGTACACACGCTTGTCGGTTTCCTTCAGTTCTGTCTTGGCCAGTTTTTCATTGGGGAAGGTGCGCAGAAAACCCCGGCTGATTTCAATTTTTCCTTCGGAACCAATAAATTGTACTGCGTTGTTTTCGCCCCAGTTTACATGGTTCACCACCACCCCATTCGCATAAGTCATTTTTAAACCACGCTTGGCTGGCTCATCCGGCGGTGTAAATTCAACCGGACCCGATTCATCCATATCCAGCCCCCACTGCACAATGTCAAACATGTGCGCGCCCCAATCGGTGATCATGCCACCACCAAAGTCGCGGTAGTTGCGCCAATTCGGATAAATGTCGCGCTCAACCGGCGGGGCCAGTTCAGAATGAAAATCGCGGTACAATGATGGGCCAACCCATAAATTCCAATTCAGTCCATCGGGCACTTTTTCTGACGGAAGGTTGCACTGAATGACCGGATCGCCCACATGCACATTGATCTCCTTGATTTCGCCAATGTAGCCATTGCGGACCAGTTCAACGGCATGCCGGAAGTCTCGCCACGAACGTTGCATGTTGCCAGTTTGAAAAACGCGGTCATACTTGCGGGTGGCATCAACCATGGCACGCCCCTCGGCAACAGTCAGTGCCATGGGCTTCTCGCAGTAAATATCTTTTCCAGCTTTGGCAGCATCCACCGCAATCTGGGCATGCCAATGATCCGGCGTAGCAATCACAACCGCGTCAACATCCGGATTGGCCAGCAGTTCGCGGTAAAACTCATAAGTTTGAATTGATCCATTCGGATGGGCTTTTCGGGCTTGTTGCATAAACAGATCCAGCTTGGCCTGGTAAACTTCACAGGCTGCAATCGGAACAGCATCTTTACAATTATCAGTGAAATAATTGAGCAAAATCCGTCCTTGCTTACCGGTTCCAATGTAGCCCAGGTTAATTCGATCGTTGGCAGCCACAAAGCCTTTTCCTCCCATCACGTGACGCGGAATAATGGTTACAGCCGCGGCGCCGAGGGCTGCTTTTCCAAGAAAGTTTCGTCGGTTTAATTTTTGATTCATTCGTTTAGTGTTTTGTTTGAAAAAATGATCAGCCCTAATATAGCAATTTTTCAGTCATTTGAGTTTTTGCTCAAACTTGCGGTCTCTGCTTCAGCTCAAACAGTGACGCTGACAGCAACCCGATGCCGAACCCAAACACAGGGTACAATCCTTTTTTCGATGATCAATAAAACGCAGCAGCGGGAACAAATCAATCTTGCCGGATCTGTAGCAGATAACGGGTTTTTAATTTTGAAGCCCTGGTCTTGGGATTCAGAAATTTGAATGAGAGGCTGGTCATGCTGTTGTGCTGCAGGATTTGAACCGTGTCCACGGGTACACCCATGTCGACCAGCTCCTGAACGCCTTCGGGCCCGGTAAAGACCCAGTCGTTTGCCGACGGATTGATTTGCTTGAACTCTTCGGACCTAACGATGTAGCGGCCGTAATTTTTCGAATACAGAAAGACTTCCCAGTAGCGGCTGTTTGCAGTGTACATATGAAGCTGCTCATCATTTCCCGCCCGTTCATTAAAAGTACGGCAAGCCTCAAATCCAGATTGGTAGCTGGTTAAGTTTGGCAAAATATGAGTGTTCAGGGTAAACAATAATGCCGAAATGGCCAGCACCAGGTAGGTGAGCTGTTTATTCAGGCTGTTTTTCCAGCGAAGCACATAAATAAATCCTCCCAACATTGCGCCAATGACCAACCAAATCCAACCGTTGGCCTGGGGAAAAACGAATAGCAGAAATACACCCGACAACACAAAAAGGAGGATGCCAATGACTACGTGAATGGAGCACAATATTTTTCTAAGTTTTGAAAATTGAGACTGGTCAAAAATCAACAAGGCCCAACGGGCTGTTATGATCGAAATCAATGGCAAAACTGGTAATTCATAGTGAGGATTCTTCGCCCTGGCTATTGATAAAATGAGGAGGTAAACCAATATTCCGCCCAGGGTATAAAATTCCGTATCGGTTGTGGATTGAAACTTTTGCCTGACTTTCTCTCTGATTTGCATAAAAATTCCGACAAAGCTAAACACAGCCCAGGGAGCGATCATGTATAGGGTTGTATGGATATAAAAAACCGGATCGGTATTCTTACCAGCGTAGCTTCCATCGATTCTTCCAACATTGTTTGTCCAGAAATAGAATTTAATGCCCTCCAGCCCGAACTGGTCATACAGTCCCCACAAAGCCGGTGTAATCATCAGCAGAACGATGGGAATAGCCAACAGCCAGCGGTAATTGAACATCGCCTTGAAGTTGCGTGTGAAAAGCAGATGAAGTCCCACCGCTGAACCGATAATCACGATGGCGACAGGCCCCTTCGTGAGCATGGCCAATCCAACCAACATGGTGCCCAGGTAAAAATTTGATTCTTTACGGGATTTCACCCACGCTGCATATTGCCAGATTGACAAGATGACGGGAACCACCAACAGCGTATCCGTATGAATATCGTTATGAAAATGAACATATCCCAGGCAAGTTGCCCACATAAATGCCGATAAAATTCCCGTTTGCTTGCCATACAATAAGGTGCCCAGCTTAAAAGTGCCGTAAATTCCGATCAACGAAATGAGCAAGATGCCCAGTTTGTAGGCCAGTACGGAAATGCCAAACGATTTAAAAATCAGGGCAGCGATCCAAAACAGCAGCGGTGGTTTTTGGTCATAAGGTTCGCCGCCAATGGTCATGTTGATCCAGTCCTGGTTATCCAGAATCTCCCGACCCACCTGGGCATACTTGGCCGCGTTAATCACAATGGGAATGAACAAACCGGCGAGGTTCACCAGCAGAAATAGAACAATACCAAAAAAGAGCCAGTGTTTGTGCTTCATACAAATTTTGGAATGATAAGATTAATCCGGAACTGAAATAACAAAAAGAATGATTTACCATTCAGAACGCCAAAAGTACAAATAACATTTTGGCAAGCTCTTTTTTTTTCCTTGTTGGGCCTGTTCAAAATCCCTAAACAGGCTGACTCGCTGAATTGAGCAGCTTGAAAAAGATACTTTGGAGCGTCATTGTTTTCACTTTGGAGGAATTTCCCCAATCATTGCTCAACCACCGATTCATCTCAAAATAAACGATCAAAATCCTTTGGAAATAGCGGGTTTACTCATATTCCAAGTGTTTTACAACTATGTAAACAATCCTTTTTACGTGAAATTACCCATTGTTTTATAACATGGCTCAGGTGATATTTGATGATACAAGAAAAGCCACAAAAATGATCTCAAAAGAAGCTTCCAAATGGGGTTTAAGTGGCGAAGCTGTATCGCGTTGGAACAATTGAAGTAAATACAATAGAGCTCTTCCACCAGGAATGTGGGAGGCAGGAAGCGAAGCTGTATTTAGACGAAATTTATTCCGTCGCTTTTCATAAATGAATCACCAACAATTTCTGTGTCTATGCATTCGAGCACCCGACCAACATGGCTTTGGAGCGGAATCATGATGCGGATAATTGTCACGGTCTCTCATACCAAAAAATATATATGCAACCAGCAAAGCGTGTGGCAGTCAATACAGGCATTCTCTATGCCAAAATGGGCATCACAGTCTTTATTTCACTTTACGCAACACGGCTGATCCTGGCAGCTTTGGGAGCCGAAGACTATGGGATATTCAATGTTGTGGGCGGTGCCATTGCCATGTTGACCTTTTTGAACATTGCCATGGCCTCCGCAAGCCAGCGCTTCATGTCCTATGCGCAAGGTGAAGGTGATGAACAAAAGCAGAAATACATATTTAATGTATCTGTCTCCCTGCACTTTCTGGTCGCAATTGCAGTCTTCCTTCTTCTTCAAGTTGCTGGATATTTTTTATTTAATGGGATTCTGGAGATTCCTGAAGAGCGGATGGACGTTGCAAAATTGCTCTATCAGTTCATGCTGGTGAGTACTTTTTTCACCATCGTCTCAGTACCTTATGACGCCGTGATCAATGCCCATGAAAATATGCTACTGGTAGCCATTTTAGGGATTATCGAGTCGGTTTCGAAGCTGGCTATTGCTATCTATATTACGTACACAGCGTTTGACAAACTGTTGACCTTTAGTATTCTGATGGTTTCGCTGCCAATTCTGCTATTGGTACTACGAAGTATCTATTGCCATCGGAAATACGAAGAAGTTGAACTGGCACCAAGGAAATACTATAACAGGCGTTTGTTTAAAGAGATGACAAGTTTCGCCAGCTGGAAATTATTGAGCAGTACCGCCAGCATCGTCGCCATGCAAGGAATCACAATTATTCTCAACTCATTTTTCGGGGTGATTGTCAATGCAGCGCAAGGGGTTGCCAATCAAGTATCAGGACAACTAATGGCATTCTCCAACACCATGTTAAAAGCCTTGAATCCGGTTATTGTAAAAAGTGAAGGAGAAAAGAACAGAACACAGATGCTTAAAGCATCAATGACGGGCAATAAAATCTCTTTTTTTTTGCTTTCATTTTTTGCCATCCCGGTTCTTATCGAAATGTCATTCATTCTAAATTTCTGGCTAAAAGATGTTCCTGACTTTGCGATTGTGTTTTGTCGATTGAGCTTAATCAATGCCGGGATCGATCAATTAACGGTAACTTTTTCCACAGCAATTGGTGCCACTGGGCGAATTAAAAAGGTGAGCTTTTGGAATTCCATGGTATATATTGCCCTTCTGCCAGCAAGTTATCTGGCTTTTAAACTAGGTGCTTCTCCCGAAGCTATCTATGTCAACTTGATTGGAATGACGGTTGTATTATCAATATTGAGAGTACTTTTTACTTATCATTTATGTGGATTGGAACTGGGCCAATTTACTTCGGATTTATTGGTACCCTGTTTGTCAACAACTTTGGCTACTGCTATCATAGCTTACACGCCTACATTTTTTCTTGATGCTGGCCTTGTCCGGTTAGTCGTTGTGGTTATTTTGAATGTTTTAACATTTTTAACCCTATTGTTCCTAATTGGACTAAAAGATGAAGAAAAAAAGCTTATTACATCCGTCTATCAGGCTGTTGTGACTAGGCTTCGAAACAAAAATTAAGTCGGTTTTTACTAACACACAACGATGAATTAGCCTGATGGCAGCTGACATTGTTGTTTATAAATAGACCTGCAATAATAAAATGATCGCATTGTATCATAAACTCACAGGGCTTCTTCAGCGGAATACCAGAAGTGCTCTGGCAGCCAGACAAGTTTTATATTCTTTTATCCTTCAAGGCCTTAGCATTGCTATCGGTCTACTTTATGTACCCTTATTGTTGGACTATTTAACCCAGGAGAAATATGGGATATGGCTTACACTAACTTCAATACTTGGCTGGTTTAGTTTCTTTGATGTTGGATTAGGAAACGGACTTCGGAACAAATTGGCAGAGGCCCTGGCGACCGATAATCTGAAATTGGGCAGAAAATATGTGAGTACTACCTACGCACTTTTAATTGGTATTTTTAGTGCTGTTCTTGCATTGTTTCATATCAGCAATTTTTTTCTGAACTGGGATACGATTTTAAACACGAAAACCATTGCTCAAAGCGAACTATATATCCTGACATCCATTGTCTTTACTTTTTTTATACTTCGCTTTATCTTCCAGTTGGTTTCTATTGTTTATATGGCAGATCAGAAACCATCCATAACTAAACTAATCACAGCTTCAGGCAACCTGTTAGCATTTATATTGGTTCTGCTGCTGACCAGATTTACAGTGAGTGGCAGTTTAGTACTGGTCGGCTCAATTATAAGCGTAATTCCAGTTCTATTGCTGATTGTGGTATCAGCTATCTCATTCAATGGTCGGTATAAGGCGCTTCGTCCTACGGTAAAGGAGGTCGACTTGAAACTTAGTCGAGGATTGATGAACCTGGGCGCAAAGTTTTTCTTTTTACAAATTACAGCCATTATTGTATTCTCAACATCAAATATTTTTATCACCCAGTTTTATGGACCTGAGGAAGTTGTTGTTTTCAATATTGCTTTCAAATATTTTCAGCTTCCGGTCATGGTTTTTTCTATTGTGATGAGTCCCATATGGTCTGCGGTTACCGATGCTTACACGAAGTCCGATTTTCCCTGGCTGAAGAAAACCTTGAAGCATTTAAATTGGCTATCTCTTCTTTTTGCCGGCGGAATTATTTTGATGATTATCCTGAGTAACTGGGCATATGAGATCTGGGTTGGCTCCCGGGTAAAAGTCCCTTTGGGTCTTTCCATTTCACTTGGAATATATGCCGTTATGCAAATTGGCGTCGCTCCATATTCGAGCTTTATCAATGGAATTGGCAAGTTAAAACTGACCGTTTCGCTAACTTTTGTTGGAGTAGCCATCTATTTAGTTTTGATCTATGTTTTTGGAAATTTATTCAACAACAGCACTGGAATTGTAATGGCCATTATTGGTTCGCACACCGTTGGGGCAATTTTTCAGCCAACACAAACGTATAAGATACTGAATCGGACCGCCAAGGGTATTTGGAACCGTTAATAGCAAATACGTTCATTTCTAAAACGGATTTGTCAATATTTTTAAAGAGAAAATTAACCTTATTGTCACTCTTTCAGAAGCGTTAAAACGATTGAACGCCATAGTTTCTAAAAGATAAAAGACTCCTTCTTTCACCCGGGAAGCAAAACAATAACAATTGCTAAAAAAAAGATATCGAATGAGTCAAATAATGTATTTCAAAAATTATAATCTAGCCTATTTAAAGAGTTACTTAAAGAGCTTCCTGAACTTAAATCAAAATGGAGAAAGTTCGGGGGAGTTCCTTGATATCGGAATATTAAATCCAACCATCGGAACATCCAATCTGGGAGACTATATCATTTACGAAAGTGTGTACAAAAACCTGAGGGAAACATACCCCAAAGACGTTTTCACGAATTTTCCGACACAACTATACAATTCGTTTGATACGAAACATTTGATGAGTCAAAAAGATATCCTGTTTGTTGCCGGAACGAACCTACTGGCATCGAACCTGGAACGACGGTTGCAGTGGAAAATTAGTCAATCGCATAAACGTTTTCTAAAAAACAAAGTGGTCTTGTTTGGTTGCGGATGGTGGCAGTACCAGGGGGAAATCAATCGATACAGCACAAGAATCTATAAATCGATACTAAATTCAAACCTGATTCACGCAGCACGTGATAATTACACCGTCGAAAAGTTTCACGCCATCGGAATCAACAATGTCGTCAATACATCCTGTCCAACGTTATGGAGATTAAGCCCTGAAGTTTGCCGCAAGATCCCCACTCAACGAAAAGATAGCGTTGTAACCACCCTGACATCTTACAATAAAAACAAAGCAGATGATTTAAAAATGCTTGAATTGCTCGGCAAGAATTATGAAACCGTTTTCTTATGGATGCAGAGCTATGAAGATATTCAATACCTGAATGAGTTGACTCCGGGAATTCAAAACCTGACAATCATACCACCTACGCTGGAAGCCTATGACGCCTTGTTGACTCAGGAAAGTATTGACTATATAGGCACCCGGCTTCATGCAGGAGTGCGTGCACTTCAAAATAACATTCGAACACTGATTTTAGCTGTTGATAACCGGGCCATTGAAATTGGGGAAGATACCAATCTAAATGTTATCCGAAGAGAACAAGTTGAGGAAATCTCCTCGTTTATTGAGGGAACCTACGTAACCAACATTAAACTGCCACACGAAAATATCCAAGCTTTTATGAACTCGCTTGCCAATTATAAGTTAGCCTGACCTTTGAAGCACACCGGCGCAATATGAAAATAATCAACCCTTTAGACCCTTTAAAACGATAAAAATTGTTGTTATGAACTATACAAATCTACTTACAATCTCGATGCCTGTGTACGAACGCAAGGATTATTTTAAAAACGCGCTCGAAAGTGCATTAAATCAGACCGTAAAGTGCAAAGTTATTGTCATAGACAACTGCTCTTCGCATGATTATTTTAAACAAATCTGCAAGGAGAAGGGAGTGACCTATTACCGCAACGACCGTAATATTGGTTTGGCTCCAAACTTTGCCCGAGGCTTCGAACTGGCCAAGACCAAGTATGTAATGAACCTTCAGGATGATGATCTGCTATCTCCTGATTACGTTGAGGCCTTTGCCAATGCTGTTGAAAAGCATCCCGACCTCGATATCTTTTTTACCGATTTTAGCAGACTGACATCCAAAGGAAAGTTGCATCACCATCATACGCTACCCTTTGGCTATATGGAAAACGGTGATCGGGTGATTGAATATGGAATCAGATATAAATTAGGATTTCCCTATATCTCAAGCGCAATTAAAAGAACAAATGTCAATGGTTTTGACAAATATGACGGCGGTGGAAGTTATGACTGGGCATGGCTATATTCCAATGCCGATCAGTTTTCCTTTTATGGCGATCCGCGACAACTTTATTCGTTTAGGGAGCACGAACTTCAGCACACAAAGAAGAATGCGGTAAACTATAACTTGTCAACACCATATATTTACGAAGCCATTCTGAAAGAAAAAGCGACCGATCCAGAGCTTAAAAAGCTTGCCGCAAAAAGGGCATTTTGGGAACTCATCCATTTAAAGTCGGTTGCAGACAAAGAAGCGATCGCTGGCTTTCTTAAGAAAGACAACATATACAGCAAATACCTCAAGGACAAGTTGCAAAATGATTTGAAAATCAAAACCATCTTTTTCATTCCCAAAGCAAGTATCGACTTCTTTTATCGGTCGATGAAAAAAGTAGCTTTGCTATGAAATCTATTTGAAAATCCCAAGTAAGGGAAGGTCTACCATCAGAAGTTTTAATTAGAAAATGGTGCCATTGTCTATAATCGAGAAAAGTTCGAAATGAAAGTTCTTTGGATAACAAATACACTTTTCCCAACAGTATGTGATGAATTGGGACTTCCCAGCCCTGTTGTTGGTGGCTGGATGTACTCGGCTGCAGAGTCTCTCATAAAAGTTGGTGAAAGCATTGAACTGGGAGTAGCTTCTTTGTACGGAGGGAAAGAATTGCGGTCTGTTACCATTAGTGAGATAAACTATTTTTTAATTCCAAGGCAAGATAAAGGCCATGTTTATAGTACTAAGTTAGAAGCTTATTGGCAGCGCATTCACAGTCAATTTGCACCTGACGTGGTGCACATTCATGGATCTGAATACCCACACGGATTAGCATATATAAATGGATGTGGCAATAGAAATGTTGTCGTTTCTATACAGGGACTTGTTAGTGTTTATGAGCGGTACTATTATGGCAGCATTTCTGAAGTTGAGTTACATAAGAACATCACATTGCGAGATCGCCTTAGAGAAGATTCGATTTTTAAGCAGCGTAAAAGAATGCACGAGAGAGGATCTTTTGAAAAATTACTTCTCGGTAAAGTAGATCACGTAATTGGGCGAACTTCATGGGATGAAACACACGTTTGGGCTATTAACCCAAATGCGACTTATCATTTTTGCAATGAGACTTTGCGGAGTGAATTTTACAAGGGTGGGTGGTTGTATGAAGCTTGTGAAAAGCAGAGCATTTTCTTAAGCCAGGCTTACTATCCGATCAAAGGATTACACCAATTAATTAAGGCATTACCCTTTATCTTAAGAGATTGGCCAGATACAAAAGTATATGTAGCCGGGAACAACTTCATGGGAAATAAGTCGAGATGGAGAATGAACGGATTTGGCAAGTATATAGATGGTTTGATGAAGAAAAACGAAGTAGAAGACAAGGTCGTTTTCACCGGTTCCTTGTCGGCAGAAGAGATGCGACAACGGTATTTGGATTCAAATGTATTTGTATGTCCTTCGTCCATAGAAAATAGTCCAAACTCGGTAGGAGAAGCCCAACTGCTGGGTGTTCCTTGTGTTGCCTCCTACGTAGGTGGAATTGCAGATATGATTTTGGATCAAGAAACAGGCTTGCTCTATCGTTTTGAAGAGGTTGAAATGCTGGCGAAATCTATCTGCCAGATTTTTGGAGACCAAGAGTTAGCCAATAAGATTTCAAAGCAAGGGAAAATAGCAGCATCAGCTCGCCACTCGCAAACAGTTAACTCTGAGAAGTTAAATTCAATTTATCAGGAAATATGCAAAAAATAGCAACGGCCCTTTATAAGGCAATCCGAAGAATCTTGATAGTCTTATTGATAGTTATCAATAAAATATCAACATGGATTATATTGTTTTGTAATAATGTGCAATTTCAGCGATTCCAAACCACCGGTGTGCCGTATGTTAGTGTAGCTAAGGGCGGAAGCTGTTCCATCAAATCCAATTTTCGGATGAACAATGGCAATTGGGGTAATCCGATTGGAAGGCCGCAGCGTTGCATTCTTTTTGTTGATCGGGGAGCAAGTTTATCGATTGGTAAAAATGTAGGAATTAGTTCAACTGCGATTGTTGCTCATCATCAAATCACGATTGGGAACAATGTTAAGCTAGGTGGAGGCGTATGTATTTATGATACCGATTTTCATTCGCTCAGTCCAAAGTCAAGACAAAACGCATCAGAAGATAGCGCGCAGAAAATGAATAAACCTGTAAGTATTGGAAATAACGTTTTTATAGGAGCCCACTCAACAATTCTAAAAGGAGTGAGCATCGGTGACAATTCAATTATTGGCGCCTGCTCTGTGGTTACCAAGAATATTCCTGAAAATGAGATATGGGCGGGTAATCCGGCAAAATTTATTAAAAAACAATCGGCAGATGCTTAAAAAAACAATCGAAAAAATAGTTCCATTTACAATTTTGCCAATAGCTGTTTTCTCGGTGCAGTTGTATACACCAGTGCCTGTTGGCAGTACGGCATTCTGGTGGCTGGTTAATACGCTGATCCTATTCACTTACTTCTGGACGGTCAGGTATAGTTACATCTCTCCCGAAGACAGAAAAGCGATCCTTTTTTTAAAATTGTACTTAATATGGAATATTTTCAGCATTGCCCGAGGACTATTTGCTGCCGAAATCTATTGGGATTATAAAGGCTTGGTGAATATGGGGATGGCCTTACTGTTAGCATTCGTGGCATATATTTCCATCGACAAAGATCGGGTTCAATCAATTTTGGCTTTCTTTGTAAAATATCTGTTGCCATTTTCGATTTTGGCTTTCCCTTTATTCGTAGGTTCGTGGGGATGGATCTTCTTTCCAATCAGTTTACTCATGCTATTTTTACCAATCCTGCCGATCAGGGGAAAGATACTTGTTATTGTCGTTACAATCATCGCTGGTTTTATTGACTTGGGTACCAGAAGCCACGTCATAAAATACGGTATGCCGATCATTCTTCTGCTTGCTTTTTATACCACCCGTCACTTCTCCTTGTCTGCCAACCTATTGAAGATTGCTCAAAAAGTTCTGATGTTTATTCCATTCTTATTTTTTGTACTGGCTGTTTCCGGTGCTTTTGAAATTTTTAAAATGGATCAATATATTGAAGGCAACTATGTAGAGGAGAGAAAAAGCAGGGATGGAGAAGTTGTCGAGGAAAATCTGAAAGCAGATACGCGTACGTTTCTTTATATCGAAGTTATACAGTCAGCACAAAAATATGATTATTGGCTGATTGGACGCACTCCTGCAAGGGGCAATGAAACCTTTCATTTTGCGACTGAAACTGAAGAAATAACAGGTCGTCCAGAACGTATCAGGAATGAGGTCGGTGTTTTGAATGTCTTCACTTGGACCGGCATTGTTGGCGTAGTCTTATTCTTCCTGCTTTTTTATCAGGCATCTTTTCTTGCGGTCTACCGATCAAATAATATTTTCATAAAACTCGTGGGACTTTTTGTCGCTTTTCGTTGGGTCTATTCCTGGGTGGAAGATTACCAGGTATTTGACATGAATAACTTTGTGATCTGGCTCATGATCGGCATGTGCTTTTCTTCGGCTTTCAGAAAAATGAATAATTCGGAAGTAAAATTATGGGCATGGGGCATTTTTGATAAGAATGTGAAGGAAAGATACCAACGACATTTGCAAAAAGAGGTGGCAAACCCCATTCCGTAACCATCAAAATAACTGAAAATGAATGCTGATTTTAAAATAGCCGTACTGCTAACTTGCCATAACCGGAGAGAGAAAACACTCCTTTGTTTAAAAGCTTTGTTTCAGGCCCGGTTGAAACCCAATTATAAGGCAGATGTTTTCCTGGTCGATGATGGCTCAACAGACAGGACAGGCGAAGCAGTAAAAGAAAACTTTCCCAAAGTCCATGTCATCCAAGGAGATGGTAGTCTTTTCTGGAACCAAGGTATGCGTTTGGCCTGGGATACAGCTAGTCGGAACGGAAACTATGATTTTTACCTGTGGCTCAACGATGATACGATATTGGATGAGTCTGCACTGGAAGAATTATTAAATTGTTACCAGAAAGCGTTTCATAAAGATCAACGACCCGCAATTATTGTAGGTGCTTGCGAATCTGATGCACAGAATAACGACTTTACCTATGGGGGTAGAAACGAAGAAGGAGCTGTCCTTCCAAATAGTGATTTACAGATTTGTAAGTACATGAATGGGAATGCAGTACTGGTTCCTCAAGCGGTCTTTGAGAAGCTAGGTAATCTCTCTCCGGAATACACCCATGGGATGGGTGATTTCGACTATGGATTGAGAGCCCAAAATGATGGATTTGTTTGTTACACGACAAGAAAATACATTGCTGTCTGTCCAAGAAATGAGGGAGTAGGCGCTTGGTGCAATTCGCAAACTCCTATATCGAAACGTTGGGAGTTGCTATATTCGCCGAAGGGACTTAACCTTAAAGAATATAATATCTTTCGCAGGAAGTTTTGGGGATGGAGGTGGATTATTTATGCAATCAAGGCTTATCTTAAGATCTTATTCCCGTTGTTTTATTCCTCGTTAAAAATTTCAAAAAAGTAAAAGCTATGCTCGCTCCAATTTGCCTTTTTACATACAATCGACTAACTGAGACCCAGCAAACCATCGAAGCTTTGCAGAACAATTTTTTGGCTTCAAAAAGTGAGTTGTTTATTTTTTCGGACGGACCTAAAAATGAAGCATCAAAACCTAAGGTTGCCGAAGTGAGGGCCTTTCTCCACTCAGTCAGCGGATTTAAAAGTGTGTCACTAATTGAAGCGAATGAAAACAAGGGACTGGCCAATTCAATTATTTCAGGGGTATCGGAGATCATCAAAAAGTACGGGCGCGTGATTGTTGTTGAAGACGACCTGATTACTTCGAGGAACTTTTTGTCATTCATGAACGAATCGCTAAGCCGTTTTCAAAAGGTTGACCAAATTTTTTCGGTTTCAGGATTTTCAGTTCAGGTCAATGCTCCTCAAGCTTATCCGTTCGATGCCTATTTTTGGGGAAGGGCACATTCCTGGGGATGGGCAACCTGGAAAGATCGCTGGAATACAGTGGATTGGAACTTTTCTGATTTTGATGAATTTAAAACAGACAGGCACATTCAAAAGGAATTCAATCAATACGGCAGCGACCTGACAAAGATGTTGATTTCGGCCAAGAAAGGAAAAGTTGATTCCTGGTATATTCGATTCGCTTATAATCAGTTTAAGCAAAAACGCTTAACGGTATATCCCATGCTTTCAAAAGTAATCAACAATGGTTTTATGGAAGGGGCAACCCACACCAATTCATATAATCGTGTCAAAATTGAATTTGACAAAGGAGATCGGCGTAAATTCACTTACCCTGATCATATTGCAATGAACGCGGCTATTTCGAAGCAAGTTTATAAATATAAGAGTTTGTCTTTTCGCGCCGTTGGAAAGATATTAACCTATTTGATGAGAATTAGACTTATTTCACAAAGAAAAACAACTTTTTAATATGGGGTATTTAACTAACTATATCTCAAGCTTTAATGATAAAAAGAGATATTACAAAGGTGTTTCACTTTTTGCTCTTTGGGATCGGGACACTCATTTTTCGAAAAAAATATATCTGGCGTCAGGAGCGCGACTATATGAAACAATTGTGGGTGACTATACACGGATTAGAGAATTTACGACCATCCATAAAACAAAAATTGGAAAATATTGTAGCATCAGCAGAAATGTCAGGATCAGTTTAGGAGAGCACCCAACAAACTTAATTTCAACGAACTCTGTTTTTTACCGAAGACAATCGAATGAGATCAGAAGTGATTGGGTCAGACCAATACAATTTCTAGAACGTCAGCAGATTGAAATCGGGAACGATGTATGGATTGGCGAATTTGCAAGTATCAAGGGGGGTGTGACAATCGGCGATGGCGCTGTCATTGCAACCCGTGCCGTAGTTACCAAAGACGTTCCACCTTATGCAATTGTTGCAGGCATCCCTGCCAAAGTCGTTAAGTATCGCTTTGACGATGAAATCATTAGCTGTTTACTCAAGATTAAGTGGTGGAATCTGCCAGAAAGTGAAATAGAAGACAAACTTGGGGCATTCACTACTTTCAATATTTCGAAGGAAGATTTGATCCGCTATTTTCATGACAATTTACAGGGCCCCTAATTAATTCTTTGACACAATAGCTGGCCATAGGACTTTTCCAATCTTTCAAAGAACAACAGATCTGCAAAATCGATAGATAGTCGGTTTTCGAGGAACATTTTATTTTACTACCATGAATGAATCTACTACACCTTTGTTAGGCTATTCAATTTATAGTCATGACTTATCGACGATTCGGACGAACAGCCGGCTTGTGATCAACACGCTGAACGGTCATTCTTACAACGTGGCAAAAAAAGATTCGCTGTTTAACGAGGCATTAAAAGCTTCCGATATTCTATTACCCGATGGCGATAGCGTGGTCCTGAGCGTAAAATGGTTAGGTGGTGCAAGAATCCGTAAGGTTGCCGGCTACGATTTGTTTATGTATTTGATGAATCGTCTCCACGAGGAAAACGGATCTTGCTTTTTCCTGGGTGCCATGGAAGGAACATTGGATAAAATAAAAAACAAAATATCGAACGAATTTCCCAATGTCCGGGTAGGAAGTTTCTCTCCTCCCTTTAAAGCCGAATTTTCGGAGGAAGACAACGAGCTGATGCGAAAGCATGTCAGCCGTTTTTCACCCGACGTTTTGTTTGTTGGAATGACTGCGCCAAAACAGGAGAAGTGGGTTCATCTGAATAAAGAAAAGCTGGATGCACGGATTATCTGTTCCATTGGCGCAGTCTTCGACTTTTACGCTGGTACAGCAAAACGCCCACCCCAGTGGATGATTAAGCTAAAATTGGAATGGCTGGGCCGGCTGCTGAAGGAACCCAAACGCCTCTGGCATCGGTATCTTGTATCGACACCAGTTTTACTCGTTGACGTGTTGCGTTATAAACTAAAAATCAAGAACTAAATCGTAAAAAAACAAGCATGCTCAAAATATGGGTCAGTGGGCTGTTGATGACGGTCCTGATGACCATCTGCAGTACGACAGCGCATGGCGAATCGGGAGAGCGGATCCAAATAGAATCAGAATTGACACCAAAGCCTGCAAGCGACCAGTTTTTGGTTTCGATCTGGGGCCCTACCCGACCCAAGCGCTTTTGGCTGGGAGGCGGCTTTTCGTCAGACTTTTGGAACCAAAGTTACGTGGGAGGCAAAGGAATACTCGACTACCTGCTGTGGAGCCGGATTACGCTGGGGCTGGAAGCAGGAGCCTGGGTGGGCGACACCTCCCTGCAATCGAAACGCACACTGGCTTCAGGAATACGTGCCAGCTATCAGTTTATCCCCTTCAACCGGTCACTGCGCAGAAGGCCTTGGAGTCTCTACGCCGGAATGAGTTGCGGCGCCGTATTTGGCGCCGGCCATAAAGAAATTGACATGATCGACCCCTATGTGGATCTCCATGCCGGGGCACGCTATCTGATCAGCAATCACTGGATGCTCTTTAGCGAAATTACCGGGCGCAACGCTACGGTGGGACTTGGCCTACGGTTCTAAAAATCGTTGTCAACACCGCGGAAAACGGGAAAAGTAGCCTTTGAACAATTTTTATCCAATCTGTGGCGTACCGAACATTCAGCAACGAAATCACTGTTCGGAAGCCACGATACCCGGCAACCACCTCCCCCGGCGCTACGCTTGAGTACTCCTTGCGTCAAAAGCCGGACAGGCTCTTGGAAAGGACAAACCACCTCCCCCCGATTCTCGGGGTACTCCTCCTTGAAAAAAGGAGGAGAAAAGGGCGCACCTTGCGGAGGTTTGGAGCTGAAAGCAAGCGGGATGTCACTGCCGCAAATTCTCCTCCTTACAAAGGAGGAGTACTCCCGGTTTACCGGGAGGGAGGTGGTTGGATTCTTCTTTTTAGCTTTCAGCATGCAAATGACACGGACGATCGGTTAGCGATGGAGGCACAAGAGTACCAACAGGAGCAATCAGAAACACCGAACAAGAAACAAGGAACAAGAAAACCAAAATCTCCAATGACCAATCCCGAATCACCAATAAAAAAAACCACCCACAGAGCAGCATTAATCTCCTGCTCCGTGGGTGGTTCATTACAATAGGTATTTGAATGCCAACTTACATGATCACAATCTTGTCCTGAAAGATTTGTCTTTTGGAAATGAGTTTGATAATGTAAGTTCCTTTGTTGAGGTTCGATAAATCGAGGCGTTCTTCCAGGTTTCCGAATGAAGCTGAAACCAGTTGTTTGCTGACCAGGTTGCCGGTCATGCTGAACAGGAACAATTCACAGTCGTCTGAGCTCAGGTTATTGGCGCGAACATTAATTTGCCCGTTCGATGGATTTGGATAGACCATCACATCCAAGGCATTCGCTGTTAGGTCGATGCTTGTATTGACTCCATTGCCCATGAGCACGTTGTTTGTGACCTCGTAGTTGTCGAAAGGCTCCATTTCGTTGCCTGATGCATCATAGATCGGCGTTGCCCCCCGGCTGTAGCTCACGATGATCTCATCTTCGTATTCATATTTGAATTCCAAATCGAGGTAGATTTCATTGTCCTTGATGGACACGTGGCGCACAATATTCCCATCGCTCAGGATAAAATCGGATGAGATTTGTGCACTTTTCAAGTTGTCCGTTTCCAGCGGTTCGCTGTAAGCCAGGATAATGCGTTTTGGATTGTTGTTTTTTACTTCGCCATTCACAATCTTACCATTAATCACAATATTGATGGTGATGTAAGCGCTTGCGGACAAGGGCTCTATGGCATTATCCGTTACCTCAACTTCAAGCACAACGGTTTCAGAAGTGGTCAATTGCATCGCGTCGGTGGCATACAAACCGCCGGTGGCCGGGTCAATGGTAAATAGACCCTCTTCGTTACCTGAAACGATGGCAAACGTTAAGCTTTGTTCCAGGTCGGAATCACTCGCCAGCACCTGTCCGATCATATCCCCCAACTTATTATTCTTTCGAATCTCGAAGCTTTGATCCGCAATCACCGGACTTTGATTGACAAAGGCAGGCGTGATGTGAATGGTGACCTTGCCATGGGCCGAAAGTGGCATTTGATGATCATCCGTAACCTGAACCACAAGCGTTAGGCTTTCATTACTTTCGAATGAAATAGCCTGATTGGCAAATATTTCTCCGGTTTCGGGATTGACTTTGAATAAGCCGGATTCGTTTCCTTGTACGATTGAATACGTGAGCTGCTGACCAGCGTCAGGATCTGAAGCCAAAATTTGTCCAATGAATTGATTGCTGACCAAATCACCTTCAATTTCAATAGACTGGTCGGCAATGGCCGGACTCTGGTTAAGCTGAATTCCTTTGATATTGATTGAAGCCGTAGCACTGACTGACAGCGATTGCTCACCATTGTCTTTCACCTCAACCGTCAAAACAACGGTTTGATCATTGGTGGTGATAAAATCAGCAGCCGCACGAATTTCTCCGTTCTCAGAATTGATGGTAAACAAGCCCGCGGCATTTCCTCCAGCGATGGAATAAGTCAACAACTGGCCAGCATCAGGATCAGAAGCGACAATCTTTCCAATAAAATCATTCACCTCAAAATTACCTTCGACCTCAACGGTCAGGTTTTGTGCTACCGGACTTTGGTTGATTTCAACAATTTTCAGGCTAATAATCGTCATGTCGGCATGGGCTGACAAAGGATTTTCTCCATTGTCGGTTACCTGAACCATGAGCGAAAATGACTGGTCAATTGTAGCGGAAATGTTCGTGTTAGCGAAGATTTCACCGGTTTCCGGATTGATTTTAAATAGCCCGGCTTCATTTCCCTGAACAATAGCATAGGTCAGTTGCTGATCCGCGTCGGGATCAGATGCCACCACCTGCAGAATAAAATCATTCGTTTGAATTTCCTCTTTCAGCTCAACCGTCTGGTCTTCAACAACCGGACTCTGATTAAGCTGAATTCCTTTGATATTGATTGTTGCGGTGGCGTTCACAGCTAACGACTCTTCGCCATTGTCTTTCACTTCAACCGTTAAAACAACCGTTTGGTCATTGGTAGTGATAAAATCAGCAGCCGCGTGAATTTCTCCGCTTTCAGAATTGATGGCAAACAAGCCTGTGGCATTTCCACCGGTAATTGAATAAGTCAATACCTGGCCGGCATCCGGATCAGACGCGTCAATCTTTCCAATGATATCATTCATCTCAAAATTACCTTCGACCTCAACAGTCAGATTCTGTGCGACCGGACTTTGGTTGATTTCAGCAATTTTCAGGCTAATAATCGTCATATCGGCTTGGGCTGACAAGGAATTCTCCGCATTGTCGGTTACCTGCACCACAAGTAAAAATGACTGGTCGATTGTTGTGGGAATGCTTGCGTTGGCGAAGATCTCGCCGGTTTCCGGATTGATTTTAAATAGCCCGGCTTCATTTCCCTGAACAATGGCATAAGTCAGTTGCTGATCCGCGTCGGGATCGGAAGCCACCACCTGCAGAATAAAATCATTGGTTTGAATTTCCTCTTTCAGCTCAACGGTCTGATCTTCAATAACCGGACTCTGGTTGATTTGAATTCCTTTGATATTGATCGTTGCGGTGGCGTTCACAGCTAAGGACTCCTCGCCATTGTCTTTCACTTCAACCGTTAAAACAACCGTTTGGTCATTGGTAGTGATAAAATCAGCAGCCGCACGAATTTCTCCGCTTTCAGAATTGATGGTAAACAAGCCCGCGGCATTTCCACCGGTAATGGAATAAGTCAATAACTGCCCGGCATCGGGATCAGACGCTATGATCTTTCCAATGATATCATTTACCTCAAAATTACCTTCCACGTCAACAGTCAGGTTTTGTGCAACCGGACTTTGATTGACCTCAACCGCCTGAATAGAAATGTGTATCTCTGCAGTAGCCGACAATGACTCCTGATGATTATCGGTAACTTGCACCTGCAGCGTGAATGATTCGTCAGCATCTGCTGGGATATCGGTATTGGCAAAAATTTCTCCGGTTTCAGGATTAATTTTAAACAAACCTGCCGTGTTTCCTGCTATCAGGCTATAGCTAAGCGTTTGATCCACATCCGCATCGGTAGCTACAATTTTTCCGACAAGTTCATTCGCCACTTTGGGCTCGGCAATCTCAAACGATTGTGCTTGAATTTCCGGTGCTTGGTTGGGTTCAACACTTACTCGATTGTAAAGTTCGCTAATCTCAATATCGGTCAATGCCGTGTTGTGGATTCGCACTTCGTCAATTAAGCCTTCATACAACAGGGTCGGATTTTCGTCATCCCTTCCTGCGCCGATCAGCAAATTGTAGCCTTCGCCCGACTCAATCGATCCGGTCGCATCTACAGTAAACAGAATTTCGCCATCGAGGTAAATTATCTTTTTGCTTCCATCGTAGGTTACGGCCAGATGATGCCAGCTTCCATCCCACAAGCTGGCGATGTTGGGAATACTCGTCCAGGCTGATGTTGTTCCTGAGGTTTTAAAGGAAATGCTTTGATTTCCCGGATGGATATACAGGGCATAAGTGTCAATATTCGGTCCGCCATGCATGATGATGCCCTGATAACCAGTTGAGATTGACTGTGGTTGAATCCAGGCACTTAAAGTCAGCTCGTCCTGAACGTTGGCACCAAAACTGTTTCCCAGATTGATGTGGCCATTGCCCGTTAGTTGCAGACCTTCGCCGTTCACGCCTTCAACCCGAAGTTCTTCATTCAGCAGGATTCCGTCGTTTGAGCCTTGCGAGTCAACCACGGTTGCACCGGCAGGTTCTTCAAACAGGTATTCTGAAAAAGTGGGAGATAAATCGGGCAAAGCAATGGATACAGAACTGCTGGTTGCCGCAGAAATATTTCCGGCTGCATCTTTCGCCCAGGCATACAGTGTATGGGTACCTTCTGCGGAGAAAGTGTAAGTCTCAGGCGGCGATGCGATCCATTGGCTATCATCGGCTGTCGGTGTGGTTGCAGTCTCAGTCAACTGGTATCCCACAACAGCCGTATTGTCCGAAGCGGTCAATTCGGTAATCGGAATCGTTAACTCGCTGTAGTTTGAAGGAATTGAAAAGGAAGCGATCATCGGAGACGTTGTGTCCGGAGCTGGTGCCACTTCAATGGCATTGATCCGGATGGTAATCTCGGCGCTGGCCGAAAGCGGACTGGAGGCGTTATCAGTCACCTGCACGGTCAAAACTAGGGTTTGATCGGTTGTTGCCGCAATAGATGTATTGGCAAGCAAATCCCCGGTCAATGCTTCCAGGGCAAACTGGTTGTCTCCATTTCCTTCCAGAATGGTGTAGGTCAATTCCTGCCCGGCATCGGGATCATTGGCAATCACTCGTCCAATCAGATCGTTCACATCTTTGGGGCTGCTAATATCAAAAGACTGATTGTGAATTTCGGGGGCTTGGTTGGCCTTTTCGGCCGTTTTCTTGGTGGTCTTAATCAGAATCTGGGAAGTGAATGGTTCCAGGCTGATGCTTCCAAAAACTTCTTTTCCATCCAAATCCCGGTAAACTGACGTTCCAAGATCAATGGCTTTGGTTTGTTTGGTATCATTGTAGAAGAGTTCTTCTTTTTCTCCATCAGCAAGAGGAGAACCGTCAAAAGTTGAATTGGCGTCTTGGCCTGTAGCGGATTTCCAATCAGAAAAGTTGATAGCCCTGTAGTTATCCATTCTTTTGAATGGAGTTTTTCTGTGATAATCCACATAGGTGTTCTGATCTATTTTCACGATATCTGTATCGTCCGGATTTAAATACGCTACGCTCGAAGCATATCCTACAGAGGGGTTTACAATGATATTGTTTGTCACGATATTCCCGGAGGCTCCGAAGTTTGGAGTAACCCGGTATCCAGAAGAAACGTTGAAAATAGTGTTGTATCTTGCAGTCACATTTTTATTATTATGAAGATACAACCCATAATGCGAAGCTCCAGAAACAGTGTTGTATTCAACCGTTACATTTGAAATTCTATCGTCAGTATAAATTCCATCACCTTGTCTTGTTTTCGCCGTATAGCCATCCCCATTTCCTGGCACATTTTCCACAATGTTATAACGGATTATTGAACCATCGCTATCTTCTCCACTTGTGGATTCAAAACAATAGATTCCAGCCCCATCTTCGATAGTCAAACAAGCATTTGTTACATAGTTGTATTCAACCAACGTATTCGGATTGTCAAAAAACCATATTCCGTTATATCCAGTATTAGAAACTCTATTGTATCTTATTGTATTACTTCCACTTCCACCAAATTCCAAATGAATACCCACACCTTTCTGTCCTGCCAATCCTGACGGTCCCAGATTGTTAAATATCCCGATGTCTGATATTTGATTGTCTGTAAATAAGTGATTGTTACCAGTAGCATAAACACCGTAGTATGAAGCATGGAAAATGCTATTATTTGATATTGTACAGTTATAAGATCCCGAAGAAACTATTATGCCTCGATTGGCCGAGTAGTTAATATCACATTTATCGATTTTGATGTTTGAGCTTCCTTTTATAGCAACCGAGTTTTCATTTGAATGCAGCAACTCCATGTTTTCAACTATAATGTTAGCTCTGTTGCTAATGGCTAAATTACTCACTGTAGATGCTCGTACTGAATGGCTACTCGGGTTACTGCCGTCTTTCATCCAAAAGTACAGGATGTTGGACTGAGCATCAAAATACCATTCTCCAGGCTCGGTTAAAAAATCTAATTTATTAAACAAGATAAAACCCTCTCCAACGCCTAAATCATACTGAGGTGCTGAATTAATTGTTATGGATTGCCCAGATGAATTTGTGACATCTTTGGTCGCTAGATACCATTCCCTGGATCTAATTAGAATCTTAGCTCCAGTATAGTTTACAGCTCCTGATATTTGCGTTGAAGTCAAGCTGGTTGAACTATTAACGGTTGTTATATCATGATATCCTGCTTTTGGATACCTTGCGGCTTTCTGTTTTGCACCACCTGCAAATACTTGCTCTATATTCGAAGCGGATACGCTAGCCTTATAGATATTCCCCTTGTACAAACTCCATCCCGTAATTTCCTGTGATCCATAGATCTTCGGCTTATCGCCTGAGCCATAAGCACCATAGGTAATTGGTTTTCCAGCACTTCCTGACGCCGGAGGTGTTAAGGTGCCGACCCATTCATCGCCCCGCTTAAATAAAATTTTGTCGCCGGCTTGTGGTTTAAAACTATTTACTTTTTCCAGGGACTTCCAGGCTTGCCCGGTTGTTGTTCCCGAATTTGAATCATTTCCTTCACTGCTGCTTACATAATAGCTTGTTTGCGCTATCAGTGCACCTGGTAGTAACAGGAATACGATTAGTATTAATCCTCTCATCTCTCTCTTCATCTCTCTCACTATTAATAAATTAATCCTATCCTCAAAAATCTGTTGGACTCCTTTCCTCGAGTCATCTGTTCTTTTTCTTTTGTAATTTGCCTGGGCCTGTGCCAGGCAGCATTTGGGTTGGTTACTTCCTGTTCACTAAAGCAACGAAGTAAGCCAATTCATTTTGTAGTCCACGCTGGGTACGAGTAGCCAAATAGGTTGTTTCCCTTTTATTGACGAGGCGCTTTAAACCAGTTCCTATTCGCTTTGCAACTTTCTTCGTTGTAATTGGAAATAGGCTGGAGCCGCTGTTCGTCTTTCAGCTCTTATAGACCTGAAACAAATCATTAAGCAATGATGCGCACCGCTCGAAACCGGAAAGTCACATTCTTCTTTTCCGGCGTGATCAAAGGCGATAACTTGAGCCGCAAGAGCAGGATCGACTGAAAATTCATGATCGAACTGCTAGCTGACTTTTCAATAAGGTTGTATGAATACATGACTTGGGAGACCAAGCCATCAAAAAAAGACCAAAGTAGATTAAATGTTTTCAATTCAATTTGATTATTGTTAATATTAATACCTATCTACACACAAATCCCACTTCACGATAATATAAACACGCTCAAATTTCGAGTACAATAATGCTAAAAAAAACGAAAAGTAAATAATCCACTTAACGGTATCGGCTAATTTAGAATGAATTCAAATAAGATAAATCGCTGATAGATCACATTTTATAAGGGATTCAGCGTTTTAATCTTAGAGATTGGATATCAAAATAAATTGTTGTTTTTCACGATCATCAAAATCGAAGGGATGTCAGATTGTGAGGTTTTGTTAATCAGAGGAATCTAGTCGCTTTTCAAAAGGGTTTTCGCAAAGAAAAACATGATGAATTTTAATTGTTCAGTCCGTTTGGTTAGGATATCGCTTCCCCGCCTTTTCCGAAAGATAGCTCCCACGCCTTAATGAGTGAATTTACCTACCAAGCTTAAAATGGATCAGGCGAAGTTTGGCCAATGCCCTTTGAGCAGAAACAAGTCTCTCGTTTCTCTCTTCGCAGTTTGGCAGCCAGATCTTTTGATGGTTGCTTTCGAAGGGAGTTTTAGTGTGTTGATTTAGTGATATTTGCCGTAGAACATGCGGCGGCTGGCTGAATGATCTGGGGGTGTCTGGCGGTCAATAAATACTGGGGTTTAATGGTTTTACGTGAAATTACCCATTGTTTTATAAGGGCTGTCGTTGGATATTTGAATAAACAAAATAACCGGAAAAAGATGGATTTTAACCAGAATGAAAGCCGGTTTTTTTAATGTTCCATAAAGGATTGAAAACAGTTTGAGCGATCACCGACGAGTTCAAAAGTCGCATGTTTTCACGATCAATGTTCCCAGAGAAAAATGGGAGGCAAAGAGCGAAGCTGTATCATCCTTAGAACACCGAGTGAGAAGATTGTCCAATTTCCCATTGGATTTGAGGGTTTGAAAAGAAAAAAATGAAATTATGACGCACATTAATTCTTCCTATAATTGGTATGCATTATATACCAGATCGAGATACGAAAAAAAATTGCACCTGGATCTAAGCAAAAGAGGGGTTGAAAGTTATTTGCCTCTTAAAGTGGAAAAACGGAAATGGAGCGATCGGGTCAAAGTTATTGAAGAACCTTTGTTGCGCGGCTACCTTTTTGTCAAGGTAAGTAATAAAGAATATTTCGATGTATTAAATAATGCAGGAGCTGTTTCGTATGTTGCATTTGCAGGAAAGGCAGCGTCAATTCCAGAAAATCAAATTCAGAGCTTGAAAACTTTCGTAAGTAACTTCAATGATCAGATCAATGTAACCCGCGAGCGAATCTCGAAAGGTACGCTTGTCAAAATTAAACGAGGATTGCTGAAGGACGTTCAGGGCGAAATCGTCGAGATTCGGGGAAAGAACCGAATTGTTCTGCGCTTTGAAAGCTTGGGGTACTGCATTCATAGCGAAATTGCCATTGAAGATGTTGAATGCCTGGAATCGGACAGCGTTCTGGACTAAAGCACGGTTTAATACCCTACTGACCTTGTCATTCCAATTATTTCCATTCGGCAAAAGACAGAGAAACGTTTGTTGCGAATAGCCAATCATTTATCTGAAAAACCGTCTTAATACTATTTCAAAAATAAAATTGATTTCTCCAGTCTGATTCAAACCTATTGCCACCCCGAAAATACTCAGGACAAGCAATTTCTAAAAAATAAAATCCCAAAATTTGTTGATAGATGAAAGTTTTGATATTAGCGGGAGGTCTTGGAACGAGGCTTTCTGAAGAAACGACGATTAAACCCAAGCCAATGGTCGAAATTGGAGATCGACCAATTATTTGGCATATCATGAAAACCTACTCCCACTACGGACACAATGAGTTTATCATTTTGTGCGGATACAAAGGGTACGTAATCAAGGAGTTCTTTGCAAACTACGTGCGTTATCGCTCTGATTTGACAATTGATTTGGTTGGCAATACAACAACCTATCACAAAAATCACTCAGAACCTTGGAAAATAACGCTCATTGACACAGGGCAGGACACTTTAACCGGGGGACGAATTAAGCGGGTAAAGGATTATTTGGGCGATGAACCATTTCTCCTCACCTATGGCGATGGTGTTTCAAATGTCAACATCAATGAGTTAATTGAATTCCATAAACAGCAGAATGCCTATGTCACGCTTTCTGCAATCAGGCCACCTGGCCGTTTCGGCGCATTTAGCCTATCCGACGAATCAGACAAAATTACTTCATTCAAAGAAAAGCCAGAAGGTAATGGCAGCGACACAGCCTGGATCAATGGTGGTTTTTTCGTTGTCGAACCACAAGCGCTTGATTTCATCGAGGGGGATCACACGATCTGGGAAAGAGATCCGCTTGAGAACATTGCCCAACAAGGCAAACTGGCTGCCTACAAACATCAAGGGTTTTGGCACCCCATGGATTCGCTGAACGACAAGCATAAGCTTGAAGAGCTTTGGGCAACTGGGAAAGCCCCATGGAAAATATGGGAATAAATCGTTTTGGAACAGAATATTATTAAAGACATAGAGCAATGAAAATATTGATTATTGGAAATATGGGCTATGTTGGCCCTGGCGTAATCGCACAATTAAGATCAACCTATCCCGATGCGGAGTTAATCGGCTTTGACATCGGCTATTTTGCAAACCAGCTTACCGGCACCGAGTTTATTCCTGAAGTGAAACTGAACAAACAAATCTTCGGAGATGTCCGCCACTTTCCCGCAGAACTGTTGCAGGGTGTGGATGCCGTTGTTTATCTGGCAGCAATTTCAAATGATCCGATGGGTGCCAAGTATGAAGAAGTGACGCTTGAAGTCAACTACCGGTCGTGTGTCCGAATTGCAGGACAGGCGAGGGAAGCCGGTGTGAAATCGTTTGTTTTTGCATCCAGTTGTAGCATGTATGGTTCAGCCGATGGAGATGCTAAAACAGAGCATGACAGCCTGAATCCGCTAACAGCTTACGCACGATCAAAGGTTTTTGCAGAAAAGGAGCTGGAGCCGCTGGCTACCAATGACTTCACAGTTACCTGCCTGCGCTTTGCCACCGCTTGCGGAATGAGCAACCGATTAAGATTGGACTTGGTGCTCAACGATTTTGTGGCCGGAGCCGTCGTAGCAAAGGAAATTAACATTTTAAGTGACGGAACCCCTTGGCGCCCTTTGATCAACGTATTGGATATGGCCCGGGCGATTGAGTGGGCCATTGGTCGCGACCAAGCCAATGGAGGAAAATTTCTGGCTGTCAATACGGGCAGCAACCAGTGGAACTACCAAGTAAAAGAATTGGCTGAAGCTGTGGGTGAAATTGTTCCCGGATGTCAGGTTACGGTCAATGAGGATGCCCCACCCGACAAGCGATCTTATAAGGTTAACTTTGATCTTTTCGAAAAACTGGCTCCAAATCACCAACCCATCTATGACTTGAAGACCAGCATAGAGGAGATCTACAAGTCTTTGTCGGAAATTGGATTGAAAGACCCAAAGTTCAGAGAATCAAAATATATGCGATTAAAGGTGTTGGCCGGCTTGCAAGAGAATGGGCATTTAGACGACAGTTTATCATGGACCTGGTAATTCAACAGATATGAAATTCAACGAAACAGAATTAAAAGGAGCCTTCGTTCTGGAAATTAACCAGCTGACTGACGAAAGAGGCTTTTTTGGACGATCCTGGTGTAAACGCGAAATGGAAGAGCATGGACTGAACGGCAATGTTGTCCAGGCCAATACATCTTTCAGCAAAACAAAAGGAACCCTTCGTGGTATGCATTATCAAAAACATCCGCACGAAGAAACCAAATTGATACGCTGCACAAAAGGCGCCATTTATGATGTGATTGTAGATTTGCGCAAGGACTCGCCTACCTACCTCAAGTGGTTTGGGATTGAGCTGAGTGAAAACAATTACAAAATGCTTTATGTGCCGGAGAAATTTGCCCACGGTTTTATATCCCTGACGGACGATGCGGAAGTGACCTACCTGGTTACCGAATATTATACCCCAGGCGCTGAAGCCGGCTTGCGATTCAACGATCCGAAATTGAAGATCGACTGGCCGCTGGATGTAACTGTAATTTCAGAAAAAGACAGGCAGCATCCGGATTTTGATGAATCCGTATTACCATAAAAACCAAACATCATGATCATTGTAGATAAAGCCCTCCAAAAAAGACACGAAGATAAAAACCCAATCCGCGTAGGAATGATTGGCGCCGGATTTATGGGTCGTGGAATAGCTATTCAAATTGTGAAGTCAGTTCCCGGAATGGAGTTGGTAGCTATTTCAAACCGAACAATTGCAAAAGCAATCAAAGCATACGAAGAATCAGGAATTGACGATGCAAGGATTGTTGAGAAATTGTCTGATTTAGAAGACAACATTAGACATGGCAAGGTGAGTGTGACGGAACAACCGGAGCTAATTTGCCAGGCAGATGGTATTGACGCCGTGATTGAAGTTACGGGAACCATCGAACTCAGTGCTCAACTAATCTTAAAAGCGTTTGAGCACAAAAAGCATGTGATCATGATGAATGCTGAGGTTGATGGAACCATTGGCCCCATTCTGAAGAAATATGCAGATGAGGCCGGAGTTGTTCTGACCTTTGCGGATGGCGACCAACCTGGCGTTGAAATGAACCTGTATCGTTTTGTAAAATCCATTGGTGTTAAGCCTGTTCTGTGTGGAAATATCAAAGGTCTTCATGATCCTTATCGGAATCCGACAACGCAAGAAGGTTTTGCCAAGAAATGGGGACAAAATCCTTCGATGGTTACTTCTTTTGCCGATGGAACCAAGATTTCATTTGAGCAAGCCATTGTAGCCAACGGAACCGGCATGCGGGTTGGCAAGCTCGGCATGTATGGCCCAACCGTCCCTTCCGGAGCTCCACTTCATGAGGTGGTTCACCAGCTTTATCCGCTGGATCGTTTGCTGGAAGGCCCTGGAATTGTTGACTATGTGGTCGGAGCCCAGCCGGGTCCTGGTGTATTTGTGCTGGGAACTCACGATGATCCGCTGCAACAGCACTACCTAAATTTATATAAGCTCGGAGAAGGACCGCTGTATTTGTTTTATACACCTTACCATCTTTGTCATTTCGAGGTGCCATTAACCGTTGCACGAGCGGTTTTATTTGGCGATGCTACCCTGGCACCCGCCCGCGGACCACTGGTGGAAGTTGTGACAACTGCGAAAATTGATCTAAAAGCCAACACACAACTCGACGGTTTGGGCGAGTACATGACTTATGGTTTATGTGAGAATTACGACACAGCCAGAAAAGAAAATCTGCTGCCAATTGGAGTAGCCAATGGCTGCCGGTTGAAAAACGACATCCCCAAAGACCAGGTGATCACTTACGACGACGTGGAACTTCCTCAAGGCAGATTATGCGACCAGCTAAGAATGGAACAACTCAAAACATTTAATCCCGAGTTGATTACCAAAACTGCGATACAGTTTGTTTAGCTGCAGATTCGTTTTGCAGTATTCCGCATCGATATTCATTTTAAGGGAAAAAATAGAAGGTATCCAAGTTGCAATCCATGACTGCGCCGGATGCAAAGAAGCATTTCAGGACAAGAGCTTCAGTCAGAATAGACGAAAAAAGAAAAATAAAGAACAGGTCAGTGGTGCACCGCCAGACCATTGATGAATTATTTATTTGTAAAAAGAGAGAAATATGTCAAAAGTTGCATTAATAACTGGAGTTACCGGACAGGACGGAGCGTACCTGTCGGAATACCTGCTAAAAAAGGGTTACATCGTTCACGGGATTAAGCGTCGCTCATCCATGTTTAATACCGATCGTATTGACCATTTGTACCAGGACCCACATACGACCAATCGCAATTTTATTTTGCATTATGGCGATTTAACTGACAGTTTGAACCTGACTCGGATTATCCAGGAGGTTCAGCCCGATGAAATCTACAACCTGGCAGCCATGAGCCATGTCAAGGTGAGTTTTGATACCCCTGAATATACAGCCAACGCTGATGGTATAGGAACGCTGAGAATTCTTGAAGCCGTGCGCTTACTAGGATTAAAGAAGACGAGAATTTACCAGGCATCGACCTCCGAGTTGTACGGAATGGTGCAGGAAATTCCTCAAACAGAGCGGACTCCTTTTTATCCGCGCAGTCCTTATGCTGTAGCCAAAATGTACGCCTACTGGATTACGGTAAATTATCGCGAAGCTTATGGCATGCATGCCAGCAACGGCATCTTGTTCAACCACGAATCACCCATTCGCGGCGAAACATTTGTCACCCGGAAAGTGACCCGGGCAGTTTCCAGAATCGCTTTGGGTATGCTTGATAAAGTTTACCTTGGTAATTTAAGCTCGAAACGCGATTGGGGCCATGCCAAAGACTATGTGCGGGCCATGTACCTGATCCTGCAGCAAGATAAACCCGACGATTATGTGATTGCAACCGGAATCACAACATCGATTCGCGACTTTATTACGATGGCTTGCGAAGAAGTTGGTTTGGAAGTTGCTTTCAAAGGGCAGGGTGTCGACGAAGTTGGCTACCTGGTGGGAGTTGATGAAATGAGATTCCGTGAGCGAGTAGGCGACGAATACCTGGAAGATCTGCGGATGCGAATTTTGTCGAACGACAATGAGATTGTCAAAATTGATCCCATGTACTTCAGGCCAACCGAGGTTGATCTGTTGATTGGTGATCCAGCTAAATCGCAGCAAGTTCTGGGATGGAAACCAAAGTATGACTTGCAGGGATTGGTTGCCGACATGATGGCTTCCGATGTCAAACTCTTCCAGAAAGAATCGTACCTCCGAAACGGAGGATATCGTATTTTGAATTTCTTCGAATAAAGATAGTCCACGCTGAGTAAAAAAGCTGAAAGTATGAGCTGTACCTGCAGAGGCAGGTGCAGGCTTATCTTTCGGCGTTTTAAAGACTTGACAATCGAAACGATCGGCAAGTGAAGTGTGGAAAAAACCAGATAAAACAATCCGAAGCATCAAGCCATCAAATGCTTGGAAAATTACATGCAGGATTGTGCCCTAATAATGAGCTTGAGAGATGGACAAAAACAGTAAAATATATATTGCCGGACATCGTGGTCTGGTCGGGTCAGCCCTTCTGAAAAAACTAAAGGAAAAAGGATATCAAAATTTTGTGCTGCGAACCCATTGCGAATTGGATTTGACCAACCAGCAAGCGGTCGCAAATTTCTTTACAAGCGAAAAACCAGACTATGTTTTTCTGGCGGCGGCAAAAGTGGGCGGCATCATGGCGAACAACACCTATCGCGGAGAATTCATTTATGATAATTTAATGATTCAGAACAATGTGATTCATCAGGCTTGGTTGACTGGAGTAAAAAAACTTCTTTTTCTTGGAAGCACGTGTATTTACCCACGTGAAGCTCCCCAGCCCATGTCGGAAGATAGCCTGTTGAGCTCAGCCCTGGAATACACCAACGAACCTTACGCCATTGCCAAAATTGCCGGCATTAAACTGTGCGAAAGTTACAATATTCAATACGGGACGAACTTTATTTCGGTGATGCCCACCAACCTGTATGGTCCGAATGACAACTTTGATTTGGCGAACTCTCATGTGCTGCCTGCCTTAATACGGAAATTACTGTTGGGGAGATATTTGGAAGAAAACAACTGGGATGCCATTAAACGAGACTTTGAAGTTCGCCCGGTCAACGGAGTACGAAAATTCAACTCCATCCACGACATCGAAGCCGTCCTTCAATCCTTTGGAATTAGCCGAACCACTTCAGAGGGAGCAACAAAAGTAAGGGTTGAGATTTGGGGCAGCGGCAAACCTAAACGCGAGTTTCTTTGGAGTGAAGATATGGCTGATGCCTGTGTCTTCATCATGGAAAATATCGATTTTAAAGAAGTTAAAAAGACGAGCCCGGGGGCGGAAGGCTCTGGAGAGATTCGAAATACACACATCAACATTGGAACGGGCATAGACTTGAGCATCGGTACTTTAGCTAGTTTAATTAAGTCTGAGGTTCAATTTCAAGGCGATTTGGTTTTCAACACCAACAAGCCGGACGGAACCATGCGGAAGTTAACTGATCCTTCAAAACTTCATCAATTGGGTTGGAAACATCAGGTTGAGATCGAAGAAGGTATTGCAAGAGTTCATCGGTGGTATGTCAGAGAGACGAAATTAGATACAGTTGTAAATTAAAGAGTTAAAACATAATATTAAGAAGAGCGAAATGAAAAGCGACACCTTTGTAATCATCATGGCGGGAGGAATAGGCAGTCGGTTTTGGCCTGTAAGTACAGAACGAAAGCCGAAGCAATTTCTCGATATGCTGGGAACCGGAAAAACACTCTTTCAACACACTATTGACCGGTTCAGTGATATATGTTCCGTTAGAAATATTTTCGTGGTCACTTCAGCTCAATACATTGATATTGCACTGGAGCAGGGACCAGAGATCCCAGAGTCAAATGTTTTGGCAGAGCCAGTGATGAGAAATACGGCTCCATGTATTGCCTACGCGAGTTATAAAATTCGCAAGCTAAATCCCAATGCCAATATCATTGTCACTCCCTCGGATCATTTAATTGAGCAAAAGCAATTATTTCAAAAAACCTTACAAAAGGGATTGAATTTTGTCAAGGACCGGGACGCAATCTTGACGATCGGCATTCAGCCCCATCGGCCTGAAACAGGCTACGGCTACATCCAAATGGGCGAATCGGACAAAGAAATCGGGAAGGTGAAGGCATTTAAAGAAAAGCCAGATCTGGAGACCGCAAAAACCTATCTCGAAAGCAAGGAATACCTCTGGAATGCCGGTATTTTTATCTGGTCGGTTAAGTCAATCGTTCGGGCATTTGAAACCTATATGCCAGCTATGGCGCGGGTTTTTGACAACGGAAACGACATTTATTTTACCGACAAAGAGCAAAGTTTTATCGACTTGGTTTATCCAACCTTTGAAAATATATCGATTGATTACAGTATGCTTGAAAAAGCAGACAACCTATACGTGCAAAAAGCCCATTTTGACTGGTCTGACCTTGGAACCTGGACGGCGTTATGGGAAAGATCAACGCGGAATTACACGGGGGATACCGTTTCATCGGAAAATGCCTATCTGTATGAAACTTCAAATAACATCATCCATGTACCCGAAGATAAAGTGGTTGTTGTGCAAGGCCTGAGTGAATACATCATTGTTGAATCAAACAATGTGCTGCTCATCTGTAGCAAAGGCGAAGAACAACGCATCAAGGCCTTCCGCCACAAAGCCTCAAATTCAAAATAAGAAACTACGCCTCTTCCTTTCTCTGTAAACTACGGCGAGCTTATTCATTGTTGAATATGTACTCGCATCAACTGATCACAGTTTGTTTAAATCGAGATTGACAAAGTGAAAAACATTCACTTTTAGCTATTTAATACATGTTCGGTTCTATCCACCTCTTTGCAGTTGGATAGACCGCGTTCGCTTAGTTTTACTCTAAATATTTTACCATCATGCTTAAAGAACGTGAATATACACTCGAAAAAATGAGTATAATTTTCCAGGTGCTACTCAGCCTTGGATGCTTTACCTTGGTTTGGTGGTCAGCAAATTTCTCTGCCGTTGTCCCGATAGAATCAATCCACGAACTTAACAACTCACTGATCTTTGTCGCGTTGTTGTGGTTCTTGTTATTGGAGCAGTTTGGACTGGGAAAAATGGTCAGAACCAGTAGCTACCGACAGTTATTTGTAGCCTACTTTAAATTGGTATCGATTGGTGTTGCATTCTTGTTTGTCATCAACATTATCTCAGGTTATGAGGCTCTTAACGTTAAAACACTGGTTCTATTCAGTGTCCTAAACCTGGTGGTACTGACCGGCTACAAGAATTTCTTTTTCCTGATTATGCGTTTCTTCAGAAGGCGCGGATATAGCATCCGTCAAATCCTGGTCATTGCCGATCAAGGTTCGGAAGAATATATCGAAAAAATCATTCACACGAAAGATTGGGGCTATAATATCCGGGGAATCATGAGCGGATGCAAAACGATCAATTCGAAATACAAGGATCGTCATAAAATGATCCCGGAAAGGAAAAACCTGAAAGAAGTGTTGGACCGGGAAACGATCGATGAAGTAATCTATTGCAAAACCGATTACAATCACGATGAAATCACCCGTTTCATTCTCGAATGTGCCGAGGTCGGCATTAGCTTCCACCACTACACGGGTATGATTTCGAAAGTACACGGCAAACGAATTCGAAGTTCAAGTTTTTCATTGATCAACCAACTGCCTTTCGTAACCTACATGACCACACCTGACAATTACGCAGGTTTAAAAATAAAAAGTGCTTTCGATTTTTTCTTTAGCCTGGTTGTCATCCTGTTGGTATCGCCCGTTTTTATACTCATTGCCATTGCCATTAAATTGGACGACGGCGGGCCGGTATTCTTCAAACAAGAACGGGTAGGTCTTAACGGAAGGCGTTTCTATTGCTATAAATTTCGCACCATGGTGGCCAATGCCGAAGCGCTGAAAGCGTCGCTGATGGGACAAAACGAGCAGGAAGGGCCGGTATTCAAAATCACAATGGATCCTAGGGTAACCCGGGTTGGCCGATTTTTGCGGAAGACTTCACTCGACGAACTTCCCCAATTTTATAATGTGATTCGCGGTGAAATGTCTGTGGTTGGACCACGGCCACCCATCCCCTCTGAAGTTGAAAAATACAAACGCTGGCAAATTCGCCGCCTGAGTATGAAACCTGGAATTACCTGTATTTGGCAAGTGTCTGGTCGAAACGACATTCCTTTTGAAGAATGGATGCGACTCGACATGAAATACATCGACAATTGGTCGCTGGCCCAGGATGCCTTGCTGATCTTAAAAACCGTCAAGGTCATGTTGGTGGGAACAGGAAAATAGTTCAAAAGAAGTTTTACTCAAAAATCAAATGATTAAAAATCAAATCAATACAACAAATATGATATTCTTAATTAGAAATAAACGAAGCTTTTTTATGCTTTTTGTTTTGACAGTTTTGCTGTCTTCGTGTGTTTCCAAACGAAATTCTTATTTTCTGCGTGACTTTAAAGCTGATATTGATGCCAGCAAAGTGCAACAGGCCGATAAGGATTATGTGGTGAAAACAAACGACAATCTATATGTCAGTGTAAAAACCATCAACGCCGAAGTCAATGCCATGTTTTCGCAAAACGAAGGAGGAGGCTATGGTTCAGGCAACATGTACAACTCGCAGGCAGGACAGCACATTTACGGTTACCAGGTCGATAATCAGGGCGAGATTATACTGCCGGTTATTGGCGCTGTTCATGTGGCAGGCCGTACGTTGAAGGAAACCAAAGAACAAATTCAGTTGCGGGCAGATGAGTATTTGAAAGACGCTGATATTCAGGTGCGATTACTTAATTTCAAGGTGAGTGTGCTTGGCGAGGTCAGATCGCCCGGAGTTTACTATAACTACAACAACACCTTGACTGTACTGGAAGCCATTGGTATGGCTCAAGGAACAACCGACTACGCAAAAATCAAAGATGTTTTGGTTGTGCGACAGGGAGAAGATGCCGTACAGCCCTTTTTACTGGACCTTACAGAGAAAAATATTCTGGCATCTGAGGCCTTCTATCTTCAATCGAACGATGTCGTTTTTGTGCGGCCTCAAAAGTTGAAGAACGTGAGATTGAATGCTTCGTATTACACGATTGGAGCATCAACGCTAACTACCATTATGCTGATTGTCAACTTCCTCTGGGGCTAGGGCCAGAGTGAAAAGAACAGGTGTAGTGATGACTTTTTAATAATTAAGTAAAGATTTTGTCTATGAAAACAATGGAAGATTTCTCCAAATCGTTGGAGAGAGAGGATATGCTTGCGATCAAGAAGTTTTTCCATAAGCTGAAACGTAATTGGTATTGGTTTATGATCGCGGGTATTATTGGAGGTGCCGGTGGCTATTTGTTGACCCAGGTAACACCTCCATCGTATGAGCTTAATAGTCTGTTCTTAATCAAAAAGAAAGATAATGCTCAGGTACAGTTGGATTTACCGTTCTCAAATGCCATGGGCGGAAATATCAACCTCCTGAACCACATCGGGATTTTAACTTCCCACTCAATTAACCGGCAGGTGCTTGAAAACCTCGATTGGACAACAAGCTGGTACGAAGAATTGCTTCTTCGTGATGATGAGATGTATGGAAACGAGCCGTTTGAGATTCTGTATGATCGACAGGCCATGAATTTGGAAGGAATCCCAATTCATATACAAATGCTCGATACCAGCAATTTCCAAATTGAGGTAAAAGGGAAAAAGATGGTTTATGGAAAAGAAGTAGAAATTGAATTTTCCCAAAAAGGAAAGTTCGGCGAGCTTTTCTCGAACGACTATTTCAATTTTACCCTCTATCCCAAATATGCAAAACGTGGAAATCAATACTATTTTACATTCAACAATTTCGAAAATCAGGTAAAAAAATACATGAACCGACTGGTCATTGAAGAGCCGGAAGACAAAGCCGACTTGATTTACCTGTCTTTAATTGATCAAGTGCCCCAAAAAGGAGCCGACTACCTGAACGAATTAAGCCGGGTTTATCTGGCGTATGAGTTAAGAGAGAAGAACCATACTTCTGCAACAACCATCGATTTTATTGACTCACAGTTGAAAGATGTGATTGACACCCTTCAGGTAGCAGGCAATAAATTCACTTCTTTCCGTTCACAAAATCAAATCGTTGATATTGGCCAGGAAGGTGGCATTATTGTTCAGCGGCTGGTCGATTTGGACAAGGAACGTTCCTTGGCTCAGTCGCATCTGGATTATTACCGGAACCTGCAAAAATACCTCAGCGACACCGAAAAAATGCAGGAAGTAGTTGCTCCTTCGGTGGTGGGTATTGTTGATGAGTCACTCAACAACCTTGTCACCCAACTGAGTGACCTTTACCGGCAGCGCGAAGTCTTTTCCTATACTGTTCAGGAAAAGAACCCCAAGTTAATTTTGGTAAACAACCAAATTGAAATGGTGAAGCGGAACCTTCAGGAGAACCTGAAAAACCTCATTAACAACGCCATTGTCCAAATTCAGGGCCTCGATCGCCGGGTGGATCAGGTTAATCGCCAGTTATCGGCTCACCCAAAAACGGAACAGCAAATGATGAACATGCAGCGGATGTATGATCTGAACAACGAATTGTACACATTCTTGCTTAAAAAGCGGGCTGAGGCGGCCATTACTCATGCTTCCAACGTGTCGGATACCGAAGTGCTGGATGAAGCCAGACCGGAACTTGCCGAGTTGATGGGCCCGTACCTGACCTTCAATGTTGCCGGAGGTTTGTTGGCCGGCTTATTTGTGCCGTTTATGGTGATTATGCTGGCTACCTATTTTTACGACCGGATTAAATCGGCCGAAGATATTGAAGAATATACCGATATACCGGTGATTGGTAACATTGTCAACTCCGGAATTGGAAGTGAGTACCTGGCAGCAATTGACAATCCACGATCTGCTATTGCCGAATCGTTCAGAGAGTTAAGAACCAACCTCCAATTTATTGTTCCGGGACTGAAGAACAAAAGCCTGGTTATTGGGGTAAACTCTGTGATCCCGGGAGAAGGAAAGTCCTTTACCGCAGCCAACCTGGCCTCCATGATTGCATTGAACAATAAACGCGTTCTGCTAATCGACTGTGACTTGCGAAAACCAAGCTTGCATAACAGGCTAAAATACAAGAACAAAGAAGGTTTGAGCACTTACCTGACCGATTTTAGTTCGTTTGATGACATCTTTAGACAAACACGGGTAGAAAACCTGCAATTCGTATCGGCAGGACCAATTCCCCCAAACCCTTCAGAGCTTCTGGAAAATGGGAAGTTCGAAGAACTGATTGAACGCTGTCGCGACATGTTTGATTATATTGTGTTTGATAATCCGCCATTGTCGTTGGTTTCCGATGGAATCGTAATCGGTCAGAAAGTTGACATCAATTTGTTTGTCACCCGACAGGACTATAGTAAGAAAAACGAAGTAAGATTCATCGATCATGTGAACAAGAAGAAGGCCATGAAAAATGCCGGAATTATTTTGAACGACATTCACTTGTCGAAACATGCACATGTAGGAGCTTATGGGGCTGATTACAGCCACCGAAAAAATAGTAGTTATTACTACTTTGATTCCAGCCCTAGTTATACTGGATGATTTCTTTACTTAAACAAAACAAGGTGGCCTTCGGGCTGCCTTGTTTTAACTTATTCGAAAACAAAAAAGAAAACTGCAACTCAAGCGTTACTGTGGTTTGTAAAACTGAAAATAACCAGAATCCCTTATGATTATTGCCGTAGATTTTGATGGAACCATTGTGGAACACCGGTATCCGAAAATTGGAAAAGAACTGCCTTTTGCGACCCTGACGCTGAAAAAACTTCAGGAAAAAGGACACCGATTAATCTTGTGGACCTACCGCGAAGGAAAGCAGCTCGAAGAGGCCGTTCAATTTTGCCGGTCGAAAGGGGTGGAGTTTTATGCGGTCAACAAAAGTTACCCCGAAGAAAAGTTTGATCAAAATACCCCTCGAAAAATCCATGCTGACTTATTTATCGATGACCGTAATATTGGAGGACTGCCCGAGTGGGGCGTAATCTTCCAAATGATCAATGAAGCGTAAAACAGATCATTAACTTTTTTTGAGAGCATGTTAGTCATGGACCTGACTAACGTTACACCAAAAAGCCTGCAATCCTCGTGCAGGCTTTTTTTTTTGAGAGTTTCCGAATCGACCTAAAAATTCCGTTTCATGAATTCATAGGCATTTTCATACATAAATCGGTCGACAATATCTGAGGCTTTGATTTTGTTGAATTCCTTCAGACTTTTGGCTTGGTCCGAGTTCAGAAAATTAAATGCGTGCTTTTCCAGGTAGCTGTCAAATAGGGGCATGTCTTCGGCAGTCCAAAAACCGTTTAGCGGATTAATCATGCCATCGTAGTCGGAGCCAATACTTTGAATACCCCATGCAAACAGGTTGTGTCGGTTCAGTACTTCTGCTATGTGTTCAATCTGGTTCCAAATCAGCTTCGATTTGTAAAAAAGCATTTTCCGGCGGCTCAAAAACGGGCCGGTTTTCTTCAACTCATATTTGCTGCCCACACGACGTTCGTCGAACTGAATCCCAAAAATACCTCCAGACTCAGCGACTCTTACAATTTCATCGTCATAAAAATTGATATCGTTTGATTGAAATTTGCCATAGTTAAACAGATCATCTTCTATGAGTTGACTATGCGATCGAAATCCGGTAACGGCCCCGTGGCTGACAATCAGCGGAATGACTTCGTTCGGATGTTCCAGATCCAGAAATTGGTAATATTCTTCACGTGCCTTTACGCTCATGTGTTTCAGGTCAATCAGCACCCGCTTGCCGTTCTGGTTGTCGAGCAGCCGGCGAAGTACTTTCCAGCCCAGGTCGGTAAAGCCCGTATTCATGCCCTCGCTCTGGTCGCAAAGTTTGTTGACCACACCATGCAAACTTTGTGCGTGACCAACGAGCTCGTTACCAAAATGATGGGTAAGCCCCATAAAGAAGACCGGGTGATCCCACTGTTTTACCTTGTCGACATTGGCCATCACCTCTGCCGGATTGGCGGTTTTACCCATACGCTGAAGCCCACAATTAAACACATGGGCGCCTTCAATGGTCAGCACCACATAAATGGTGCGAATATTGTTCTCGAAACTGCCTTCAATTTCAGAAAAGCAACTCACCAGTTTATACTGGTGCCATCGCCCGTCAATCTTCACTTTCTTCCCGTCCAACTGCCTGTAAAATCCATACTCCAGCTCCAAATCATCAAAGTAGTTGTCCATGCGCTGAACATGATCAATCCGCTTTTTCCCCATTCCAGTCACCAGGTTGCCGATCAGGTCGCCGGGCAATTTGGTGCCGAGCTTGTTCATGACAAACCCTTTCTCGAGCCCACATAGCGAGGCGACAACCACATGGGCTCCACCTTTGGCAAGGCTCATAAAATCGGATTGTCTGAATTTTGTCAACGTGGTGGTAATGTTGGCCAGCTTGTCGAGCAAGGATGGTGCATCGGCATACCAAAGACTGTCTTGCCGGTTGCGGTTCGGATTATTAAAACCAGGTTTGCGATTAAAACTTTTGCCCATGGGCTTGATGGCCGGGTGCGTGTGCAGATCAATAAATTGAGTTTCCATAAGTTTGAAGTTTTAAAGGTTATCAGCAATCAAAAGAACAGGCCCAATGTAGGCCGTTGGGGTGATTGGCTTCGTAACGAAGCTTGGGCAAGGCTTGGATTTTTGGTTGAAAGGAGTGCTGCAAATGCTTCAGCAAAAGAAGACTCAAGTTATGAAATTTAGTACTGAAAATCAATAGGCTGAACTCAGCGCTAAGCCTGAAAATAGACATGGACAACTGATTACTGATCACCCGAACTACTCCACGGGCTTGATATCGAGCAGCGCTGCTCCGGACTGTTTCAGCAGGCCAACCGACCATTTGATAATGACCAGCGAGCTAATAATCGCGGCAATCGTATCGATAAACGGAATATCCCAGATCATGGCTGCCGTCAACCCCAGGATCGCAGAAAGGCTGGTCAGCGCGTCGGCAATCACATGCAGGTAGGCTGCCCGTATGTTGTGATCCGAATGTTCGTGGTCGTGGTGCAAAAGAAAAGCGCTGGCAATGTTCACCACCAATCCGATGGTGGCCACCAGAATGGCTTCTTTGTAAACAATATCGACAGGATAATAGAAACGTTGGATGGCTTCAACCATAATCACAAAAGCAAAAATCAGCAACAACAAACCGCTGCTATAGCCCGAAAGCGACAGGATCTTTTCCGAATTTCCGTTGAACTTTTCGCTTCTCGAAACCTTCCGTACGACAATATAAGCCACCCAGCTTAAGCCAATCGCCAACACATGCGAGCCCATGTGGATACCGTCGGCCAGCAAAGCCATCGACTTGGTAGTCAGGCCGAAAATAATTTCAACAACCATAGTTACCGCAGTGAGCAGCACCACCCATAAGGTTTTCTTTTCGTGTGAATGTTTATGCTCCGTCATTTTGCATTCAGTTTATCCATTGGCACGGATCAACAACGAATGACGCCAAAAGTCGCAAAGAATCTATTTCTTCCTGGTCGTCACGTAATTGACCAACTCAATCAGGGCATTCCGCGAATCGGACTCTGGGAATGCGTTGATAGACGAAACCGCCCGGTCGCGATAATAGTTCATTTGCTCGGTGGCATATTCCAATCCACCCCGCTCAACCACCAAATTCACCAGTTCCTGAACTTTGGCCGTGTTTTTATTTTTGCGTTTCACTTCGCGCAGAATCCGGCGTTTTTCCTTTTCGTCCGAATTGCTCAGCACATAAAGTAGCGGCAGGGTAATTTTTTTCTCCTTGATATCGTTTCCGGTTGGCTTTCCCAGCAAACCTTTGGCTTGATAATCAAAAATATCGTCCTTAATCTGGAAAGCAATGCCCACATCAATCCCAATCTGAAACATTTGCTCCACCACCGCTTCATCATCGGTCACCGAAGCCGCCCCAATGGCCATGCTGGTGGCAATTAGCGAAGCCGTTTTCTTTTCAATAATTTCGAAATAAGTCTCGTAGTCGATATCGAGCTTGCGGCTTTTACGCATTTGCAAAATCTCGCCTTCGCTCATATCCTTTACCGACCGGCTGATCAGATGCAGAAAGTTGTACTTCTTGTTGTCGATGTTCAGCAGCAAGCCTTTGGCCAGAATGTAGTCGCCCACCAACACGGCCAGCTTGTTTTTCCACAGCGCGTTGATCGAAAAACTTCCGCGCCGCTCATAGGATTCATCTACCACATCGTCGTGCACCAAAGTTGCCGTGTGCAACAGTTCAATGGACGAAGCCGCCATGTAGGTCGACTCGTTGAACCCGCCATTCATTTTCGCCGCCAGAAAGACAAACATCGGGCGCATTTGCTTCCCTTTTTTCCGCAAAATATAATTGATAATGAGCGATAACAAAGGGATATCACTTTGGATGGTTGCCTTGAAATAATCTTCAAACGCTTCTAATTCTTCTTCTATGGGTGCTTTAATGATATCCAAAGAGGTCATCTGTCCGTTTTTTGAACGATTCAAAAATAGCAAATAAATTAAGTTTCTACCTGATCAATCAAAGTCATACACAAATATTCCACGAGATTGTTTTGGGAAACTTTAGTCTCAGGTATTTGTAATCATTCTAAAAAATGAAACAAGCCCAATTTTTGTCTAAGATGATATCAAATATTTATATATTTGCATTTGTAATTGTAAAAAATCATGATACAGATACAGGAACTTGATCCGGACCGACTCGATATGGCAGCCAACATGCTGAAGGCCATTGCGCATCCCATGCGTATTGCCATACTCAAGCATCTTGAAGGTGGCAAAAAATTGACGGTCACCCAAATACATGAGCTTCTGGGCATCGAACAATCCACGACATCGCACCACTTGGGAATTTTAAAAGACAAAGGCGTTTTGTGTTCGCGCCGCGAAGGCAAAAATACCTTCTACTATTTGAAGCACGATGTGCTAAGCCAGATGGTTGACTGCCTGGAGCGTTGTACTTGCGGGGAATAAAATCTTATTTCAACGATCATACAAAAGCTGGCCCTTCGCCGGCTTTTCTTATTTATTAAGGCGAAGTTCTTAGCTTTGCCTCATTAAAATCAGACGATGACAAAAATTAGAGTGACCAAGCAATTTGGTTTCGAAATGTCGCATGCCCTGACCAATTACGATGGGCTGTGCAGCAATATTCACGGGCATTCCTACAAGTTACAAATTACCCTGATTGGCGAACCGCTTTTAAAGAAAGGCGATCCAAAAGACGGGATGGTGATTGATTTCAGCGAGCTAAAAAAGCTGGTCAAAAAAGAAATTGTGCAAGCTTTTGACCATTCCCTGGTTATCAACAACCTTTCGGCACATAACAAGCTGCTTGATTTGGGGCAGTTGTATGAGCGGCATCACCTGGTCAATTTTCAACCAACTACCGAAAATATGGTTATTTTTATAGCTGATAAACTGAAGACGCTCCTGCCTGAACATCTTGAATTATTCTGTGTTCGGCTTTATGAAACCAGCAGCTCATACGCCGAGTGGTTTGCTTCGGATAATAACTAAAACTTGAACAGCATGCCTGAACAAAACACCAATAACCGTCTTTTTTTGCTCGATGCCTACGCGTTGATTTACCGCTCCTACTTTGCCTTCATCAAAAATCCGCGCTACAACTCCAACGGATTGAATACTTCGGCCATGCTGGGATTTGTCAACTCGCTGGAACAATTGCTGAACACCGAAAACCCAACGCACATCGCGGTGGTTTTCGATGTACACGCGCCCACTTTCCGGCACGAGTTGTTTGAAGCCTACAAAGGCACCCGCGACGAAATGCCGGAAGACATCCGGAAAGCCATTCCCTGGATTCGAAAAATTATTGAGGCTTACAATATTCCGATTTTGGAAAAAGCCGGTTTTGAAGCCGACGATGTGATTGGAACCCTGGCCAAAAAAGGTGAGCAAGCGGGCTACCAGGTGTTTATGATGACGCCCGACAAGGACTACGCCCAGTTGGTTTCCGACAACATTTTCATGTATAAACCCGGGCGGGCGGGCAACGACGTGGAAATTTGGGGTGTGGACCAGGTGAAAGAGAAATTTGAAATTGAGCGCCCGGAGCAAGTCATTGATATCCTTGGGTTGATGGGCGACTCGTCCGACAACATTCCCGGCTGCCCCGGCATTGGCCCCAAAACAGCCATGAAACTGATTTCGACCTACCAGTCGATTGATGGGATTTATGAGAATATCAACGAATTGAAAGGCAAGCAGAAGGAAAACCTGGTGAACCACGAAGAGCAGGTTCGCCTCTCGCGGAAGCTGGCCACCATCATTTTGGATGTTCCGGTTGAATTTGATGAGAAGTCGCTGACCAAAGACGCGCCCAACATTGAAGCCCTGCGGAAAATATACATCGAACTGGAATTCCGGACCCTGGCCCAAAAGCTGGATGCGCCGAAACAACAGGCCGAAGCCAGCTTTGAACAGGGCAGCCTGTTTGGTGGCACCGAAGGCACAGAACCCGTGCACCGGAAAGACCTGGCCAACATCGAAAATACCCCGCACAACTATTACCTGGTTGAAAATGCCATGCAGCGGGCCAGCCTCCGGGCAGAGCTGTCGGTGCAGGAAGAATTTTGCTTCGACACGGAAACCACCGCGCTCGACACCCACTCCGCCGAATTGGTATGCCTGTCGTTTGCCTTCAAAAAAGGCGAAGCATATTGCGTAAGCCTTCCTAAAAAGCGGGAAGAAGCATTGAAAATAGTCGAAGAATTTCGGTTAATTTTTGAGGACGAAAACATTCGCAAGATCGGGCAAAACATCAAATACGACATCCTGATGCTGAAGCATTACGGCGTGGAAGTGAAGGGGCCGGTGTACGACACCATGATTGCCCATTACCTGATTCAACCCGACTTGCGCCACAACCTGGACTACCTGTGCGAAACCTACCTGGGCTACCAGAAAGTGGAAACCGAAAGCCTGATCGGCAAAAAAGGTAAAAACCAACAAAGCATGCGCCAGGCGCCAATTGACAAGCTGAAAGACTACGCCTGCGAAGATGCCGACCTGACCCTGCAGCTGAAACTCGCGCTGGAACCGGAATTGGATAAAACCGGCGTTCGCCCCGTGTTCGAGGAAATTGAAATGCCGCTGATCCCGGTTTTGGCCGATATGGAAATGGCTGGCGTAAGCCTGAACACCAAAGAGCTGGACGTTTTTGCTGAAAAATTGCGCCTTCAGATTATCGAACTGGAAAAGGAAATTATTGAGCTGGCGGGTGAAAAGTTTAATGTTTCATCGCCCAAACAACTGGGGCCGATTCTCTTCGAAAAATTAAACATTGTCAGCAAGGCCAAAAAGACCAAAACCAAGCAGTACTCCACTTCCGAAGAAGTGTTGAGCAAGCTGATGGACAAACACCCGATCGTTCCAAAAATCCTGGAATTTCGGGGATTGAAAAAATTGCTTTCCACCTATGTGGAAGCCCTGCCGCTTTTGGTGAATTCGAAAACCGGCAAGCTGCATACGTCGTACAACCAGGCCATTGCGGCCACCGGACGATTGAGTTCGACCAATCCCAACCTGCAAAACATTCCGATTCGCGATGAAGATGGCCGCGAAATCCGCCGCGCTTTTACCGCTTCCGACGATGATCACCTGTTCCTGTCGGCTGACTACTCGCAAATTGAACTGCGCATTATGGCTGCTCTGAGTAAAGATGAAAACCTGCTCGAAGCGTTCCGCAACAAGCAGGATGTTCATGCTATAACCGCTTCGAAAATTTATAAAGTTCCGCTGGAAGAAGTGACTTCCGATATGCGGCGCAAGGCCAAAACAGCCAACTTCGGCATCATTTACGGCATCTCCGCCTTTGGCCTTTCCGACCGGCTGAACATTTCGCGCACCGAAGCCAAGGAACTCATTGACGGGTACTTTGATAATTTTTCCCGGGTGAAGGAATTTATGGACGAAAGCATCCAAATTGCCCGCGACAAAGGCTATGTGGAAACCATTCGCGGACGCCGCCGCTACCTGAAAGACATCAATTCGGCCAATGCCGTGGTGCGTGGGGTGGCCGAGCGAAACGCCATCAACGCGCCCATCCAGGGCTCGGCTGCCGACATCATCAAGCTGGCCATGATCAACATTTGGCAGGAGCTGAAAAAGCAAAACCTGAAGGCCAAAATGACTTTGCAGGTGCATGATGAATTGAACTTTGATGTGCCGAAGGCAGAGCTGGACCAGGTGAAAGCCATTGTGAAAGAACAAATGGAACAAGCCGTTGACATTGGCCTGCCACTGACCGTGGAGATGAACGCCGCCTCGAACTGGATGGAAGCACACTAGCCTTTATACACAAATAGGTTGGACCACAAGAACTATTAAATCGATAGGCCTCTCTGGGAGAAACCGATTACCCCAACGGGGTTAAACAACAATAGCCCCGGGTGGAGTGAAATCCCGAGCACTCGGGAGGGTTGAAATGTGCAATATCAAACCAGGCGCAATCACTTGGTATTTGAATGCTCCCAGCCGGCATGCGCCGCATCGCAAAACGTTTGTTTTATTGTCAATGCTTCCATGTCCTTATGCCGGACGGGCACCTCCTTTTCCCCCGAGCAATCGGGATTTCCACTTCGTTCCAACAGTCGATAAAAAGGAGGAAAAAATCTTGAAAATTCCATCCTTCCACCCACAAGCCACCGCCGGCCCGGGCCTCCCGAGCACTCGGGATCGGCCTGCGCTGCTTTCACCTTCCGGTGAACTGGGGGACTTAACGATACGCCTGCTATCGACGCGTCATTCCGTCCGTCAACCGCCGGATCGGAATCTGCCAGCTGACGGCTTCCTGCCCAATTCCTGGCATAGCGGATTTCAGTCTGCTGTTTCATGACCCACCCCCACCCTCCCTTTGAAAAGGGAGGGAGTTTGGCCACCTGCCAACGAACAACGCGTCTTTCCGTCCGTCAATTGCCGGACGGAATCTGCCGGCGATCTGCTCGATGCCGGATGAAACAGATACTTGCGACTGCTCACTTTTTTCTGCTGCAGTTTCGGAAACGCGGATTATACCTGGCTTCCAAGCGGGAATCACACCGAATACATCATGTTGATTCTGTTTATTAATTTAAATTGATTCTAAACAATGATTATCGTAACTTGATCTGATCAAATCTAAACAATAATTAAAATGAGTATTAATTACAAAGTGATCGCACGGCAAAATCCGTCCGATCGGGAAGCACCAGCCAAGTACTACGCTTCCATTAATTCGAAAGGGCTGCGTAATCATCGGTTTATCGCTCACCAAATTGCAGAGCGTTCTTCGCTGAACGAAATGGATATCCTCTCGGTCATTGAAGGATTCCTCCAAATCGTACCCGAAACCCTCAACGACGGCTATACGGTCGATCTGGGAGATTTGGGTTCGATGGGCGTCGTTGCCAAGAGTGAGCCAACCGAGACCGAAGAAGAGTTTAACGAAAGCCACATTGAAGGCGCTAAAGTCGTCTTTCGGCCCGGCAAACTGCTGAAAACCGCCATGAAAACTGCTGATTTTGTCCGAATAAGCGAAAACGGACATTAGGCAACCACGGAAAACATCAGGGCCATTTTAAAAAAGGTCCTGATGTTTTCAAAAAAAGTCTAGATGTTTTTCAAAAAAGTCCCGATGTTTTCAGAAAAAGGTCTAGACCTTTTTAAATAAAGTCCAGACCTTTTTCAAAAAAGTCTAGACTATTTTAAATTCTCTCCAGACCTTTTTTAAAAATGTCTGGATGTTTTTTTGATCCCATCCCGCTACAGCACGAATAGCTATCGCTGGACGAACTCAAGATTAACCAAGCCACCTTCATCTGACTTTGTTTGGAATGAAGACAGACCCCGAAAAACGTGAAAAATCCGCTTGATGGTCTTAATTGATAAGATAAAGAATTTACATCTAACAAGCCAAATAAGGAAATATAAGATAGCTTTGTTACACAGACAACAGAGTTATGTTTTAGTTTAAAAACATTAGACAATGATAGGATTACTTGACAAAGAAAATTTAACCGAAGAAGATATATTGCAATTAATATCTTTGAAAGTAGAAGAGTCAATTCATCTTGATTTTAAGCAAGCAGATTCATTAGAAAAAAAAGACAAGAAGAAATTAGAGCTTGCTAAAGATGTTTCTGCTTTCGCAAATTCTGCTGGAGGATTCATCGTTTATGGATTAAAAGAAAATAATCATGTTGCAGAATCTCTTTCCTTTATCGATGGAGACGAAATAACAAAAGAATGGATAGAACAAATTATTCAAACCCGAATACAAAGAAAAATTGAAGGTTTAAGAATACTACCAATTAGGTTCGATGACGATGTAAAAAAATCCGTTTATGTTATTAAAATTCCCGAAAGTTCATTAGCTCCTCACATGACTTCGGATAAAAGATTTTACAAGCGTTATAATTTCGAATCTGTCCAAATGGAGGAATATGAAATTCGAAATCTTTATAATAGAAAAGAAAAAACAAAACTCATAATAAACAATATAATAGCGTCATCTCAAATTAAATATGAAAACAAAGGAAACTTTAATGAAATCGTATTTTTCTATTTGGGATTCCAAGTAGAAAATATTGGAAAAGCAATTGAAAAACACTATAAATTGCTTATCAAGCTCAACTTTACAGAGTATACCTTAAAATGGGATGGACTCAATAATACAAAACCAAGCCATAGTGTTTTAGAGAACAATGAGCGCATTATAACTTTACCTAATAATTACCCGATTTTTCCCGAAGAAGTATTAACAATTGGAGATTTTAGTATAGGCATTGAAACATCATTATTAAGTCAGGTTCTGGAAATCGCCAAGTTCAATTTAAAACTTATCTACTCAAATGGCACAGACGAAATGGAAATTTATTTAAAAAATATAATACCAAAAACCAAAACATAACAATTTGCAAATTGCATTGCGGGGTTCGTGCAGTGCGTTGTCTCCGCTCCTTTCTTGGCCGTCATGTCCTGGCGGACACTGACGCTCTTCGAAATCCGCAACGACAACTTGCAAGTGACCGTTATGCGGCAGCTTAAAAAACGACACAGTGAAAATAAAAATCCTCATATTGACAATTTTAACCTTGACGATTCTTTGGTCTTGCAACTACACTCCGAAAAAATGCGAAGCTGTTCAAGAATGGGAAGTAAGTAATTATAAAATTATCAAATCAAGGTGTCCAGACTTTGTATTAGCGCACTATTATACATATGAAATATATCTCAACGATCAAAGAAAAGGAAATCTTGAACAGATTGACAGTTGCATATTTGGTTGGCAAGCAAGTAATGAGAGTTACTTAATGTTAAACATTTGCGACAAGACAACAAATGAAATAAAACCAACTAAAAGAACTTTGAAATTGAACTTAATCGACTCGGTGACTATTTTTTCGAATGAACTCAATGAACAAAGAACTTTATCAAACAGACAAATAGAATCCTTCGTCAAAGATTGGAACAAAAGCAAAGTAAGAAACTATGAAAACATTTCCCTAGATTCTGTTTTTACAACTCTGCCCGCTTATCAGTATAAAGTGACCGTATTTGAAAGTGAAACAGAAACGCACTTTTTTGGATACAATTATTTAATACTTGACAATTCAAAATGGCTTTACATAATGAACAAAGACGAAAAACTCGATTACTTTGATAATTATTTGAAACAGTAACCAAATTGTGAGAAAACGAAAAAATGATAGAACTAATAACCAAACAAAAGCAAGAAAGCCGACCGCATAACAAAGTGTAAATGCCATAAGGGTTTGATAGGTTTGCGAAGGTTAGAAGACCGCTTTAACTATTCGTGTAACTTGATAGTAAATCACCCGAAATCCTCGCTAGCGCGGATCTGTGATCCGTGCTTTTGTTTGAAAAACTAAAACTTTACCCTAACGGGCAAGACACCGATTACAAATCGGCGCCAGCGCGGGGGGGGGGCAGTTTGTTTCCAAAGAACAAATCAATGAGGCCGATCGAATCATTTGCATGGAAGAAAGAAACCGAAAGGAGCTTGCTGCACTTTTCCCTGACAACGAATCAAAAATTGAAGTGGCCGGCATACCCGACGTATACCGAACACTTCAGATGGAATTGATCTTGAATCTCATGGACAGTATCCATGTCTAAAACTACATTTATTCTCAACACAATAGCCAATTCCTTTGTTAATAGTATTATCAGAATTTGAAACGATTTTCATTATTTTGTATTAATACTCTTTGTATTACTTTTTGCATTACATTTGTGATACAAATAAACCGTAACCAAAAAACACTGCGTTATGTCCAACTATCTGTTTCAAGCAGATTATAAAAATAATCGTGCAACAGTAAATGTTAGATTATTTCTTGTTCATTTTCAAGACGAGAATGATACTCATATAATTTTCTCTCCACACCTAGATCTATCTGGCTATGGGAGTTCCTTGCTAGAAGCAAAGGAATCTTTTCAAATTGCGTTCGCAGACTTCGCAGATTATACATTGAAAAAGAAGACTATCGGAAATGTATTACGTAATCTGGGCTGGAAGTTGAAGGAAACCCAAAAAGTCCCTAAAAAAGTTATTGCGCCGAGCATAACTTCAATCATCAAGGATAACGACTATGTGGCCGAGATATTTGATAAATACAATGTGAACACATTTCATGAAGATGTGGAACTTCCGCTGAATGCAGCTTGAACTAACAATTCATGTCTACACGGAAATTATCAAATATCCCATTAAAAAAGTTTCAATCATTTTTACGAGCCCAGGGGCTTAACCTCATCAAAGATACAACTGGAAGGGGAGGCCACGAGAAGTGGTCTCGAAAGGATTTGGATAGGCCGATTACAATTCAAACACACATCGACCCAATCCCCGAGTTTATTGTTCAGCAAATCTTACGGCATCTAAAAATGGACAGAAAAGAATTCTTCAAAGAGTTTGATAAAATATAAACCTGCTTTTACTGCAGGTTTTGTTTTTTCGCCAGTTCGTTCATCCAACGCTATATGTAAACCCACACTCTCCAATTCCCAGCAGCGATTTATTAAGGGCTATTCCCTCTTTAGTGCAGATCTGCGATCCGTGCCTAGCATTGAAAAAGTAAAACTTTGCCCGGACGGGTAAGACAGCGATTACAAATCGGCGCCAACAAGGGGGCTGTCCAAAAACGCTGTTACACTCCTTGTTCTCTCTGTGAAACTCTGTGGTAAAATATAAATAACTGAACCACAGCGTTACACAAAGTTTTACACGGAGAACACAGCGTCAATTAAGATTCATGATCTAACGTTTTTGGACAGCCTCTTGCCATTCACCTGACTGAACAGGAGCTTGTTACACCGCTTCTTCCTGTTTCAGAAACGGATAATCGGTATAGCCTTTTTCGGCACCACCATAAAAGGTATCGCGGTCGTATGGATTTAAGGGAGCTCCAAGGGCCACCCGCGCGGGCAAATCAGGATTGGAAATGAAATGACGTCCAAAGGCCACGGCATCGGCCCAACCGTTTTCAACATAGTCAATCGCTGTTGCGGTGTCAAAACCATCAGCAGCAATCAACGTTCCGTTGTAATTTTTCCAAAGTTGCTTTTCCTTTTCAAGAACCGAAGCATCGTCAATTTCAGTCGGACGAGCCCGCACATAATGGATGTAAGCCAGCTTCAGCGATTCCAGCTTTTTCAGCAGGTATTCGTACACCGGATAGGCGTCGGGATCATACACATCGCCGGCAAAGGTAAACGGCGACAAACGAATGCCCACTTTTCCGGCGCCCCAAACATCGATCAGCTGTTCCAGAACCTCCAGGACCAGCCGTGCGCGGTTTTCTACCGAACCACCATATGCATCGGTGCGCTGGTTGGTTGTTGCATGCAAAAATTGGTTCAGCAAATAACCATTGGCCGAGTGCAGTTCTACGCCGTCAAAGCCAGCCGCCTTCGCATTTTCAGCCGCTTTCCGGTAATCGCCAATAATTGCCCTGATCTCTTCCGTCTTCAGTTCGCGTGGCGTTTCGTAAGGAACTTGCTCCCAAGTGGCAGTCAAAGTTTTTCCTGTTAATGGAATAGCCGATGGTGCAACCGGCAACCCTTCTTCAGGATGAAACGAAGAGTGGGAAATGCGGCCCACATGCCACAGCTGTATAAAAATTCGCCCATCTTCCTGATGAACCGCCTCGGTGACTTGCTTCCATCCAGCCACTTGCTTTTCGGTGTAAATGCCCGGCGTAGACGGATATCCCTGCGCCTGTGGCGAAATTTGAGAGGCCTCGGTCACAATTAAACCCGCCGAAGCCCGCTGGCGGTAATACGCTACATTTAAAGCTGTTGGTGCCAGGTCGGCATCGGCACGCATCCGGGTAAGTGGTGCCATTACGAAGCGATTTTTCAACTTGTAATCTCCTAGTTTGAATTCTTCAAGTAATTTGTTTTTCATTGTTTTCATTGTTTTAAGACCGATCGGTCTGTTCCTGTATAAAAAATTTTATTGACTTATTTCTTCTATTTCACGTTGAATGAGTTTTGTTATTTGCTCCAACTGGATGTTGCTGTTCTCTACACGGCTGATTAATACCGCCCCTTCGAGCATGGTGTAGAATTTCAGCGCCAACAGTTCGGGATCTGCACTGGACTTGATCTCACCCAAGTCAACGGCATCGGCAATCATCTGCTTCAGCATTTCCTGCATCCCCCGTATGGTTTGCCTGACCCGCTCCCGGATGACGGGATTGGTATCGTCGGCCTCGGCCCCAAAATTAATGACCGGACAGCCTCCGTTTTCGTCGCGAAACTTGCTTTGCAAAGAAAAGTCGAGGTAGGCCAGCAAACGGGCTTTACCTGCCGGGTAAGCACCCAGATACGCTTTCAACTCCGCCGCATAGCGCTGGGTCAAAAAGTTGAAAGATTCCAGGCATATTTCTTCCTTGTTGTCGAAATTACCATACAAGCAACCTTTGGCCAGTTGTGTGGCATCCATGATATCGCTGAGCGAAGTTCCGGCCATCCCCTTTCGGTTGATAATCGGTGCCGCTTTCTCAATAATAAATTGCCTGGTTATTTCTCCCTTTCTCATGATAAGACTACAAAACAGACCGATCGGTCCATTTGTTCACCGGAAGATGAAATTCAAGAAAAAAAAGAGGCTGAACTCAATTGAGCCAGCCTCCTGTTGGTTGATTATCCTATCAAACCAAAATGTGTCATCAAGACTTTCAACAGGACCAGGGCAGCAATGAAGCCAACCATGCCGATGCCCAGCCAAATAAAATCTTTGTTTTTCTTTTGAGGTGTTTTATCAATCGTTTCCATTTTTTCGCTATTTAATTTTTCAACTTCATTTATTTTGATCCGGACCGAAGCCGGATTTTTTAGGAGGCCTGTGGTTGATTAACTGGAACAGGCCGAAGGGGTGTATCTGCAAAATGAAGGCTAACAGAGCAAGGCATGTCCGCGGATAAACACCGGAACAGGGGCCTGATGATCGATTAAACAGAAGGTTAAACGAATGGGTTCTCTAAAACTGAAGTCGCGTGGGACAAGCTTAGTGGCGGGTAAGGTTTGAAAATGCAAGCGCTCTTCTTTGGTCACACTTTCGAAGCTGGCAGCTTCCTTCATCAAAAGGTAGAGCGGTGGCAGGTCGGGTTTGTGAATGGCTCCCGAATCGTGGGCAACAACATGCGTTTCAACGATTGCTGTTGCACCACCGGCTTGCTTTTCCACGGCAGTAAACACCAGCAGCCAAGCCACCAATCCTATGAAGACAAATCGTAAAAGCTGATTCATTGTTGCCAAATTACTTCGGCAAAGATAGTGATGCTTTCCGTCCGTTGTACAGTCAATGACACTTTTCCAGCAGACGAAGTTCTTTTCCGTACAAAAATTAAAAAGGGACTGCACTCCTGTGACTGCAATCCCTTTTTGGCTACTTCTCCACGCCAGCTTTTTCTAGGATCATTTCCAAGGGGCAAAACTTGGTCAATGACGACTGGAACAGGTTTAGGCCTACAAAGGCAGCCAGAAATAGCCAGTTTAGATTAACCAGCACGGCTAACAATACGCTGAGCAGGACCATAAATCCTGCAACAGCGCGCACAACTCTTTCTCTCATCGCTTTCAATTTTAATTAAACAAACTTCTCAACGCCAACGATATAGGCATTCATCGGACTCATTCCTTCGACCGTGTTATTGAATTCATTGATTCGCTCCAGCAGCTTATCGGCCTTATCGTCGGCCAAAAACATAAAGGAAACCATATAGTTATAAGGGTTTTTGCTGGCAGCAAACCAGTTGGAAAAATCGGTCGTTCCATCGGCCTGCTCCATAAAACCTTCGACGTCCATTTCGCTGTAAGCATTGATTTTAATCGCCTTAAAAATCTTCTCCAACTCCGGATGATAAGCTTTTACACATTGGATAATTACAAATTTCATCATCATTTCTACTTTTTAAAGATTAGTTCGTTTCGTCCTCAGTTCCCTGAACTTCAGGAGTATCTACCACAGGCTCTTCGGCTGGGTAATTCTTCTTTTCGGTCATGTAGTAAATTAGCGGAACGATGACCAAGGTCAGAAAGGTTGATGCGATTGATCCGCCCATCAGCGAAATAGCCAGCCCTTGGAAAATCGGGTCAAATAAAATGACTACGGCGCCAATGACAACGGTTCCTGCGGTCAGCAAAATTGGGGTGGTCCGCACGGCTCCGGCTTCAATCACCGCTTCTTTCAGCGGTGCGCCATCCGCCAACCGGAGATTGATGAAGTCAATCAGCAGAATGGCGTTTCGGACCATAATTCCGGCCAGGGCAATCATTCCAATCATTGATGTGGCGGTAAAAAAGGCGCCCATCAACCAGTGACCAATCAGGATTCCAACCAAGGACAGCGGAATGGAAATCATCATCACAAACGGAACTTTGAAGTTCTGGAACCAACCAATAATCAGCAAATAGATGACCAGCAAAACAACGGCAAAGGCGGTTCCCAAATCGCGGAACACTTCGTAAGTGATCTGCCACTCGCCATCCCACTTTAAGCTGTAATCATCTTGCGTGAACGGTTGCTGCGTAAACTCTTCGGTCAAGGTGTATCCTTCAGGCAAGTCAATTTGTCCCAGGTTGTCCGACATATCCAAAATGCCATAAACCGGGCTTTCCAGTTTCCCGGCAATATCAGCCGTGACATAGACCACCCGTTTTTGATTTTTCCGATAGATGCTTTTGTCCTGCAAACCTTCGGTAATTTCGACCACATCGCCCAGGGCCACCACTTGTCCGGTCTGGCTCAGGATATTCACTTTTTTCAGATCGTTGATTCCGGAGCGTTCGTCCTCCATAAACCGCAAGACCACTCCAACTTGCTCGTACTCATTTTCCTGGTATAGCTGTGCAACCTCATGTCCACCCAATGCCATTTGCAAACTATGCACCACCTGCTGGGTTGACAATCCATGCAAGGCTGCTTTTTCTTTCATCACATTGAATTTGTATTCGGTCTGGTCATCTTCCATGTGCCAGTCAATATCCACCACGTCGGCGGTTTGAGCAAACAAATCTTTCACCTGGCGGGCCACTTCCATCTGGCCTTCGTAATCCGGTCCGTACACTTCGGCCACCAAAGTTGACATGACCGGTGGGCCCGGCGGAACTTCAACCACTTTGACATTGGCCTGGTATTTTTCGCCCAAGCGTTGCAGTTCGGGACGCATCAGTTTGGCAATATCGTGGCTTTGCAGCTTGCGGTCTCCTTTATCGGTCAGGTTCACCTGGATATCGGCTACGTTCGATCCGCTGCGCAAGTCGTAATGGCGAACCAGCCCGTTAAAATTCATGGGCGAAGCGGTGCCAACATACGTTTGGTAGTCTACCACGTTTTCCTGCTGAGCGATGTAAGCAGCCAATTCTTTGGCAACAACAGCCGTACGCTCCAGGGTTGTCCCTTCGGGCATGTCGATAATCACCTGAAATTCATTTTTGTTGTCAAACGGGAGCATCTTCACAGCCACCGCCTTAAAATAAACCAAGGTGGTTGAAGCCAGCAACAGCACGGTCACCCCAATGATGAAAGTCCACCGTTTCCATGGCGACTCCAGCATGGGTTTCATGGTTTTGGCATAAAGCTTATAAATGATCGAATCTTCGAGTCGGAATGCTTTCTTATTGTGGTCCTCGTTTTCATCGGTGCGAAGCAAACGATACGCCAGATAAGGCGTAATGGTCAAGGCTACCAGCAGAGAAAAAATCATGGCGATGGATGCGCCAATGGGCATCGGGCTCATGTACGGCCCCATCAACCCAGATACAAACACCATGGGCAGCACGGCGGCAATTACCGTAAAGGTTGCCAAAATGGTTGGATTGCCCACTTCATCGATGGAACGAATGGCTGCCTGAATGAATGGCAGTTTCTTCATTTTAAAGTGCCGGTGCATATTTTCGGCAATAATGATGGAGTCGTCCACCACAATACCGGTCACAAACACCAAGGCAAACAGCGTAATCCGGTTCAGGGTGTAATCCAGAAAATAGTAGCTGAACATGGTTAACGCAAAGGTGATCGGTACCGAAAGAAAAACGACCAAACCTCCGCGCCAGCCCATGGCCAGCATCACCACAAAAGTAACAGCAACGATGGCCCCCAGCAGGTGCATCAACAGTTCGGCTACTTTATGCGATGCGGTTTCGCCATAATTCCGGGTCACATCCACATGCACATCAGCCGGAATTAAGCTGCTTTCCAGAATCTCAATCTTTTCGAGAATGGCATCCGAAACTTTCATCGCATCGGCTCCACGGCGCTTGGCAATTGAAATGGTGACCGCCGGATATTCACCCCGGTATTCATCTTTTTGCTCATGAATATCGCCAAAACCAAAATTCACATACTGAATGGGTTCCTGCGGGCCATCAAGCACGTCGGCCACCTGCTTTAAATAAACCGGGCTGCCATTGTGAATGCCGACTACCAGGTTGGCTACATCATCCGAATTTTGAAGAAAAGCCCCGGCTTCTACCAGGTATTCCGTATCATTACTGTTGAATGCCCCGGCATTGAACTGCTCGTTAGCCAATTGAATTTTCTGGGCAATGCTAAGCGCGTCAACCTGGAATCCAGCCATCTGCTCGTTGTTCAACACCACCCGAATCTGGCGCGAGCGCCCGCCAATAACCTTGGTTTCAGAAACATCCGTTACTTGTTCAATTTCGTTGTTGACTTCCTGTGCAATCCGCTTCAGCTCGTAGTCGTCGTAGTTTTCGCTCCAGAACGTGAGCCCAAGCACCGGAACATCATCGATCGACCGGGTTTTCACCAGTGGCAAGCTGGTTCCTTTCGGCATCTGATCCATGTGTTTCATAATTTCGTTGTACATCTTCACCAACGAACGCTCAATATCTTCGCCTACGTAAAACTGGACAATGAGCATAGCTTGTCCGGGCATGGAGGTCGAATAGACATATTCCACTCCCGGAATGTTAGACACCACTTTTTCAAGGGGTTGTATCACGCGCGACTCAATCTCTTGGGGACTGGCCCCGGGATAGCGAAAGAAAATATCGGCAATGGGAACATCAATTTGTGGTTCCTCTTCCCTCGGAGTCAAATAAGAGCTGTAGATTCCGATCGCCAAAAAGGCAATCATCAACAGCGGTGTTAGTTTCGAATTAATAAATTGTTTGGCGATACCGCCTGCAAATCCTGTCTTCATGTTTCTTTCTTATTTGTTTTCCACTAAAGCACCATCAAACAATTTTCCGTTTGAAGCTTGAATATAGGTTTCGCCATCGGCCAGGCCCGAAATAATTTCGACGGAATCGCCGTAGGTTTTCCCGGCTTTCACCCATCGCAGCATGGCCTGTCCGCTTTGTCCCACGGCATACAAGCCAACCAACTGCCCTTTGGTAATCAGGGCCGATTTTGGAACCAAAATCAGCGATTGCGTGCCCTGCTCGTAAAAAACGGTGGCATACATGCCACTATACAACCGGGCCTTTTGTTCCGGTTGCTCTGCCAAAATGACTTTGGCCTCGAACTGGTTCCCCGTGTTGACTGAAGATGGATTAATTTCAGCGATCACACCCTCAAGCTGCAGGTTGTTCAGCGCGTCGAACTGCACCTTGACCGGATCGTTTAAGTTCAGACGAGAAATATCGGCCTCAGGAATGCGGGCAATTACCTTCCACTGCGCCGAACTTTCGATGCTCAACAGCGGCATTCCCGGATTGGCCATATCGCCTTCCTGCACAAACTTTCCGGTAACAATGCCATTGTATGGCGCACGAATAGAGGTATACCGCATGGATTCGTCAATCTCCTTCTCCATTTGGTTGACAGCTTCCAACCGGGCTTTGGCCATTTGATACTGCGCACGGATGTCGTCCATTTCCTTGTCGGATGCGCTATTCGAAGCAAACAGTGCTTCAAATCGTTTCAGGTCTTTTTCTACACTTTCGAAAGCGGTCGTCGCTTCCACTTTGTTGGCTTCAACCTGTGCTTTTTTGGCGAGAATATCCTGGTTGCGAATTTCAAGCAACAGGTCTCCCTGATTCACTTTTTGTCCGGGTTTCACATAAATCCGGCTCACCTGCCCCATCATGCGGGTACTTAAATTGGCTATTTTTTCTGCTTCGAGTTTACCTGAAAAACTGTAAACCATGGGATAATCTTTTAACTCGGCTACGGCAAGCTGAGCCTGAACTTTGGCTTCCGAAACCACTTCTTTGGGTTCTTTATTGCCGCAAGCGGAAATTAATATTCCGACTGCAAGGGCTGCTAACAGAGGTGCTTTTTTCATCTTATTCGTTTTCATTCTGGTCATGGCTTTTATTCGTTCATATCTTTTTCCAGCAGTAATTCCATTTCAAAAACTGCTTGTTTATAATTATAAATTGATTGGATATACTCCAGCTTTTTACTCGATGCCAAGGCTTCGGCCATCAATAAGTCCGTTGTTTTTTCAAGGCCTTGTTCAAAGCGGTTGGTCCGAATCCTCAGCGATTCTTCGGCCTGTTCTTTGGACAATTTGCTCGACTGAATTTGCTGAAACCTTAATTCAAGCTTTCGCTTGGCATTATTGAGTTGCAGTTCACTCTGCGACAGGTAATCCTGATACTGGTATTCGGCTTCGTCGAGCTGTGCGCTGGCCTGCTGAATACTCCCGAGGTTTTTGTATCCGCTGAACAAATCCCAGGTGAGGCTGGCTCCCACCAGGTAGTTGCTGGCCGACATGCCTAAAATTTCGCGGTCGTTCCATTCGTAAGCGCCAAAGGCGTTCAGGCGAGGAACGAATTTCATTTTTTCTGAGCGAAGCATTTGCTCGCCGGCTGCTATTTGTTTCTGTATGGCTTTGAGGTCAGATCGTTGTTCCAGTTCCGCAGCGTCAACATTCCAGGAAAACAGGGAAGGCGCGCGGGTCATGGAATCGGTCAGCACAATGTTGGTTCCCAAATCCATGCCCAGTAAATGAGCCAGGTATTCGGTCGCTGCTTGTTTCTGGTCTTCCGCTTCGCTCAGCTGATTGAGGCGCTCCTCATAACGAACCGAGGCCTCCAACACATCTGCATGTTTTACAAACCCCTGTGCTTCATTGTCTTTGGTTAACTTCAACGCCTCTTCGGCAACTCTAACCGATTGTTGCAATACTTTAACTGCTGATTGGGCAAGCTCCACCTGAAAGTAAGCCCGTTTCACTTCGTAACGCACTTGCTGGTGAGCCCGGCTGCTTTTCAGCGCCATGGCTTCGTACTGGTTTTTAGCTGCCTTTCTGGCGTACAAGCCATCGATATTCAGAATTGGCTGCTGCAACTCAATTTTGGTGTTGTAGTTTTCAATGGCGTCAGGATCGTTCAGCGTAGCCGGATTAAAATCGGCCTGGGTAACCACTTCCTGCTTCAGTTTGAAACCGAAAGTCGACAGCGGATCATTTGTTTTCACGCCGGTGTGGCTCACCGACAGGCCAGGCAAGAAAACGGAGTTGGTCATCCGGTAGGCTCCTTGCGCAGCCTTTTCGCGAGCCGTTGCGCTCCTGGCCGACAGGTTATTGTCTTTTGCCAGTTCCAGCGCTTCATTCAAACTAAGCGACTTTGTTTGTGCCACCGTTATTAGTGGTAAGCCAAGGCTTAGTAATAAAATATACAGGTGTAATCTTCGTTTCATACTTTTTCGTCTTTTTTTCGTTTTCTGTTGGGACAAAAATAATGCTTTATATTTATATATCTACAAATATAGATGTATAAATTATTTGACATCGACTAACACTTCGTATTTACGACAAAAACAAGCCGAAAGTTTTTGAGAATAAAAGACGCAAGTGTCTTATTTTCAACACGAAATACACCGATCAAGAAGAAGAAAAAGCAAAGGAATAAATGTTAACTAATTATTACCTCGGGCGCCTACGGAAAGAAAATCAGTCACGAATGATGAAATGCAGCCGGAAAAACCTCGATAAATTTAGCAAGTTTCGATACCTTTTTAATGGGCTTGTAGGTTTTTGAAGGATTAGAAAAACGATGAGAAAAGTAGCTCCAAAACTGTTTCATTTTCATCAGTACCTGTCCATCATCCTGAAAGGCACTTCTGTAAGCCTCAAAAATACACTGATGAAACTCGCGCATCAGGTTTAGCTCTTCGCATTCGTCAAAGGCCTGCCCTTTGATCCTATGAATCAGCAAGGGATCGCTTAGCAGCCCTCGTCCTATCATCCATGCATTTTGCCCCGGAGCAAGGTCCTTGATTTCATCCAAATCCCGGGCAGACTGGATATCGCCGTTGTACACCATCGGTTTTTCAAGGGTGGAAGAAAGTTCGGCAAACAACCGCCGGTTGGCAACTCCTTTATACAATTGTTTGGCTGTGCGCGGGTGAAAGATCCATTGCTCAAACGGATATTTCCGCAGCAGTTGGACTCGTTCCCGGATTGTTTGCTCATCAACCAAACCCGATCGGAACTTCACCGAGACTTGAAAATCGAACTCAGAGAACAAGGTGTCGAGCACTTGCGTCAGCTGTTCCGAATTTTCCAGCAAGCCTGTTCCCCGCCCGCGTTTGGTGGCCATTGGATAGGGGCATCCGAGGTTCAAATTGATTTTAGAATAACCCATTTGCTTCACGTCACCCGCCAGCTTTCGGAGCTCACCGGCATTCGAACACAATACTTGCGGCACCACCGGCACCCCTGCGTTATTCTCCGGCAACAGATCGCGAAGCTGACTGTTTCTGATCTTTTGTCCGGGGCCAAGAGCGATGTAGGGAATGTAATACTCATCAACAATTCCAAAAAACTCGTGGTGACATCGTCGATAAACAAAGTCGGTGAACCCTTGCAGTGGAGCCAAATAAAACCGGTGGTCTGATAACATCGTCTGGTTAATAACTATTTTTTTCACAAAGGTAGCAAGCCCGTATGATTAACCTTGGAAATCCTTATTTTTGTACCGAATTTACACAAGATTGGCATGTTACAGCAAGCATTACAAAATGATACCATCCTCAAACAGCTCAATCAGACTGTTGAACCCGAGTCATCCGGTATCATCAATTTGTCGCCTGCAGAAGTTCAACGCCAATCCTTACGCCAGCTCGACAGCATCGACCAAAAGATGCAAACGCCACCAAAACCAGCACCAGTAGTTAGTCGCAGCCAGCAGGCACCAGCTGCGCTTCCTGGCTATATCAAGCCAATTGATGCCCGCCAGGTGGAATCATTCACTGAGAAAGACGCCAAGCCTGGCATTGGCCTGCCAGAAAAGACAATCTCGCGTGACAAGCCCGATTGGTTTATCGGCATTTTCATCCTGGTACTGATTTTACTGGCTACCGTTCGCTTATTTTTCAATAAATACCTGAACCAGCTTTTCCATGCAATTGTCAATTCGGCGACTTCTAGCCGGCTGTTTCGCGATCGGTCGGTAAGTATTACCCACGCCTCCTTCCGGCTGGATTTAATTTTCTACTTTACCTTCAGCATCTTCATTTTCCAGTTTTCTGGCGAATTTAGCCGTTCGATATTCAAAGCGGGTTTCCTCACCTATCTCATCATTTTGGGGATGGTCGTCAGCTACTACATCTTAAAAAGATTGGCCTATTCGTTTACAGGAATCGTTGCCGAAAGCACTTCAGAAACCACTGAGTTCCTATACAATATGCATCTTCACAATCGGGTTTTAGGATTATTTTTAATTCCTGTGACCTTAGTCATCGCATTTACAAGCTTGCCAAATCCGCGTCTGGTCTTCTATAGCGGGCTTTTTATTTGTGGTGGCTTCTATTTGTTATTGTTAATTCGTGGTGCTAAAATATTATTGAAAAAACATTTTTCGATATTTTATTTGATTTTGTACCTTTGTACCCTTGAAATTTTACCGTTGATTTTTATCTACAATATGGTATTGGTTAAAAACGGGATTAAATAATTTAAAAGTTCTACAACTTGAAAATCAAGAAAATATTAGTTTCGCAGCCAAAACCTGAATCGGCAAAATCACCTTATTTTGACTTGGCTGAAAAGACGAACGTGCAGGTCGATTTCAGGCCATTCATTCAGGTAGAAGGTGTTTCCGGGAAAGAATTCAGACAAACAAGAATCCAGATTCTTGATCATACGGCCGTGGTTTTTACAAGCCGCACCGCGATTGATCATTTTTTCAGAATCTGTCAGGAAACCCGGGTCACCGTTCCCGACACGATGAAATACTTGTGCATTTCGGAAGCCACCGCTTACTATTTGCAGAAGTACATTGTCTACAGAAAGAGGAAGATCTTCTTTGGAGCCGGCCGTTTTGAAGACCTGGTAGAAGTGATGAAGAAACACAAAAGCGAGAAGTTTTTAGTTCCCTTGTCGCACATTCACAAACAGGAAATTCCTCAACTACTTGATAAAGCTGGATTTAACTACACAAAAGCAATTCTTTACAAAACAATTAGCAGTGACCTATCTGATTTGAAGGACGTGAACTACGACATTCTCGTTTTCTTCAGCCCATCGGGGATTAAATCGCTGGTTCAGAACTTTCCGGGCTTTGAACAAAACAGCACCAAAATTGCTTCGTTTGGACCAACCACAGCCAAAGCAGTGATTGATGCCGGCCTCCGACTGGATATTCAGGCACCAACTGCCCAGGCACCTTCCATGACGATGGCTTTGGAGCAATACATTAAAAAGCACAACAAATCGAGCTAAAAGATTATTCCAACTGATATTCGACGAGAAAGGGGAAGTTTATTCCCCTTTTTTTATTGTATTTTCGCCAACAGCATGCACACCTTCAAGCTTACCAAAAAAGAGCGACTCAGCAGTACCAAAATGATTGGAAAACTGTTTGAGCACGGCACTTCATTATACAGCTTTCCTTTGAAAGTTGTTTATTTGCAGACTTCCCTTCACAGTCCCTGCCCGGCCGAGGTCAGCTTTTCGGTTTCGAAACGAAATTTCAAACTGGCGGTAACGCGCAATCTGCTGAAACGGCGCATGCGCGAAGCTTACCGACTGAACAAACCTGCTTTTTACGCGTCCATTCCCGAAGGCCGGCAATTGGCAGTTATGTTTATTTACACCTGTAAAGAGGTGAAAGATTACCAGTCGATTGAAAAAGGCATGCAAAAAGCTCTGAAGAAACTGGTGGAATTGATCGACTAAAAAAAGGGATTGCCACCGACAACCCCTTCTCCAAAGTCTATTATTTGATACACTCCTGTTTTCCGCATTTTTTTGCAACACCCTCGTAACAATCTGAAAATCAAATATAGTTTATTAAATTTGGGTGTTGCAAAATTGCAGAGATGTTTATCCGAAAGCTTAAAAACCGATCTGGAAGTGT
>Ga0209347_1000283_pt1 | contig 138905 bp, 125 predicted proteins | sample AutmiccommuBRH23_FD_187382 | JGI IMG/M metagenome (GOLD analysis project Ga0209347, IMG submission 187382) | Deep subsurface microbial communities from Mt. Terri, Switzerland - Autotrophic microbial communities BRH/23 (SPAdes) (version 2) | ecosystem: Environmental > Aquatic > Deep subsurface... | reverse complement strand
GCACCGCCGCGGCCCTCTCCTCCTCGGAGTACCGACGCGTGGTCGGCTTCCCCTTCGACACCTCTCGTGGCATGGCTCCATCCTCGTTTCCAAGGTCAGGAACCTCCAACCTCCCCAGGGCGACTCACGGGGAGGACGAGTCGGCGTTTGTCCGCGTGCACGACAACACGTTCCTCAAGGCGGCCAAGCGCCTGTACATGACGGCCACCCCGCGGATCTACGACGACGCGTCCAAGGCCAAGGCCGGTCAGGTGCAGGCCGTCCTGGCGTCGATGGACGATGAGGCCACCTACGGCCCGGAGTTCCACCGGCTGGGGTTCGGTGAGGCGGTGTCCAAGGGTCTGCTGACCGACTACAAGGTCCTGGTCCTGGCGGTGGACGAGAAGGAGGTCTCGGCCACCTTCCAGGCCCAGCTGGCCGACGAGAACTCCGAGCTGCGCCTGGACGACCTGGCCAAGATCGTCGGGTGCTGGAACGGGCTGGCCAAGCGCGGTCAGGGGGAGGCGGGGTTCGGTGAGGACACCGCCCCGATGACCCGGGCGGTCGCGTTCGCCGGCACGATCGCCAAGTCCCAGCAGTTCGCCCGGATGTTCGGCGAGGTCGTCGACGACTACCTCGAGCACCAGCGCCTCGCCCCCACCCCCGACGACGCCGACGACGCAGCGGGCGACGCTGGTGCCGGCGACGGAGCGTTGCGATGCGAGGTCGCCCACGTGGACGGCACGTTCAACGTCCTGGTCCGCAACGAGCGCCTGGACTGGCTCAAGGCCTCCACCGACCCGGGAACCTGTCGGGTGCTGTCCAACGCCCGGTGCCTGTCTGAGGGCGTGGACGTGCCCGCGCTGGACTCGGTGATGTTCCTCAACCCGCGCAAGTCGGTGGTGGACGTGGTCCAGTCCGTGGGCCGCGTGATGCGCCTGTCCCCGGGCAAGAAGTACGGGTACATCATCTTGCCCATCGGGATCCCAGCCGGGATGGCCCCCGAGGACGCCCTTCGGGACAACACCCGCTACGCGGTGGTGTGGGAGGTCCTCCAGGCGCTGCGCGCCCACGACGAACGCTTCAACGCCATGATCAACAAGATCGAGCTCAACCGGGGCAAGGACTCGCGCGTACAGATCATCGGTGTCGGAGGTGGGGACGACCGCGAACCGGGGGAGGCTGCGCCGACCCCGACCCAGGGTGCTTTGAACCTGGAGTGGTTGGACCAGTGGCGCGAGGCCATCTACGCCAAGATCGTCACCAAGGTCGGTGACCGGCGGTACTGGGAGGACTGGGCCAAGGACGTCGCCGTCATCGCAGGCCGTCACACCACCCGCATCACCACCCTCCTGGACGACCCGGACCTGCCCGTCCACGAGGAGTTCGACAGGTTCCTGACCGGGCTGCGCGCGAACCTCAACGACTCCATCGGCCGGGACGACGCGATCGACATGCTCGCCCAGCACCTGATCACCCGCCCGGTGTTCGACGCCCTGTTCGAGGGGTACTCCTTCACCGAGCACAACCCGGTCTCCCGGGTCATGCAAGCCATGCTTGACACCCTGGACGCCTACAACCTGCACGCCGAGAACGAGACCCTGGACCGCTTCTACGAGTCGGTGCGGCTGCGGGCCGAGGGCATCGACAACGCCGAGGGCAAGCAGCGCATCGTCGCCGAGCTGTATGAGAAGTTCTTCAAGATCGCCTTCCCCAAGACCGCCGAGTCCCTAGGCATCGTCTACACCCCCGTCCAGATCGTCGACTTCATCCTCCGGTCGGTGGAGCACCTGCTGAACACCGAGTTCGACGCCTCCCTGACCGACCAGGGGGTGCACGTCCTGGACCCGTTCACCGGGACCGGGACCCTGATCACCCGGCTGCTGCAGTCCGGGCTCATCGCCCCCCACGACCTGGCCCGCAAGTACACCTCGGAGATACACGCCAACGAGATCCTGCTGCTGGCCTACTACATCGCCGCCATCAACATCGAGGCCACCTACCACGCCATCCGGACCGAGACCGACCCCGCCGCCGGGTATGAACCCTTCAGCGGGATCGTCCTGGCCGACACGTTCCAGATGACCGAGGACGGCGACACCCTGGACACCGGGGTGTTCCCCACCAACAACGAGCGGGCCACCCATCAGCTCGGCCTGGACATTCGGGTCATCGTGGGCAACCCCCCGTACTCCGTCGGGCAGGGCAGCGCCAACGACAACAACGCCAACCTCAAGTACCCCACCCTCGACCGGGCCATCGAGACCACCTACGCCGCCAGGTCCACGGCGACACTGAAGAACTCTCTGTACGACTCCTACATCCGCGCCATCCGCTGGGCCTCCGACCGGATCAAGGACGCCGGGATCATCGGGTTCGTCACCAATGGTGGCTTCCTCGAGAACAACACCAGCGACGGACTCCGCATGACCCTCGCCGACGAATTCGCGACCATCTACGTCTACAACCTCCGTGGCAACATGCGAAAGCCGAACTGGCGCGAGGAGGGCGGGCAGATCTTCGGTGCCGGAAGCCAGACAACGGTGGTGGTGACCTTCCTGGTGAAGAGGCCCGATCGCATCGGCACCGCGACGATCCACTACCGCGACATCGGCAACTACCTCAATCGCCAGCAGAAGCTCGACATCGTCGCCCACGACGACCTCGCCCTGATCGACTGGCAGACCGTCACCCCGAACACCTCTGGGGACTGGATCAACCAACGCGGTGTGGTCTTCGAGACCTACCCGCCCATCGGAGCCAAGGGCGACCCCAGCTCCGTGTTCCACCTACACTCCGGCGGCCTCAAGACCAACCGCGACGCCTGGGTCTACAGCAGCTCGCGACCCACCCTCGCCGACAACGTCAGACGCATGATTGAGACCTTCAACAATGAGGCGCAGCGGCTTCGCTCGACTCCCGACACAGCGCCCCTGTCTGACCCCACAAGGATCTCGTGGTCCTCGCACCTGCTCCCTCTCGCCCGGGCAGGGGCTCAACTCGAGTTCGAGACCGATGCAGTTCGCCTTGCCGCCTACCGCCCCTTCGATCGCGCCGTGGCGTACTTCAGTGCCTCGCTGAACGACCGCCGGGGCCAGCTTCCACGGATGTTCCCGACTCCCGAGCACCAGAACCTCGGCATCTATCAGGTTGGTGCGGGGTCAGCCGTTCCCTTCTCGGTTCTTGCGCTCGACGCGCTACCCGACCTTCACGTCACTGGAGCTGGCAGTGGGGGGCAGTTCTTCCCGCGGTGGACGTGGGAAGCGGTGGCTGATGATGCTGCGCCGCAGGGTGCCTTCGACCTGTCCGGTACCTCGGATGACGTGGTGGTGGTGGCCGGGTATCGCCGGGTGGACAACATCAACCCAGCGACAGTGGCGGATCACCGCGCGGCGTACGGCAGTGCGGTCACCTCGGACGACGTCTTCCACTACGTGTACGGGTTGCTGCACTCCCCGGACTACCGTGAGGCGTTCGCGGCCGACCTGACCAGGATGCTGCCCCGCATCCCGAAGGTGCCCGACGCCGAACACTTCCGAGCCTTCGTGGACGCGGGTCGCCGACTCGCGGACCTGCACATCGGGTATGAGTCGGTCGACCCGTACCCGCTCTCCGTCACCGGTGACCAACCCGCCGGGCCGGGCAGTGCGGACCTGTACGCCTGGTTCCGGGTGGAGAAGATGCGCTGGGGCGGGACCGGGAAGGCCAAGGACCGATCCACGATCGTCTACAACCCGCGGATCACCGTGTCAGGGATCCCGGACGAGGCGCACGAGTATCTGCTGGGTTCGCGGTCGGCGATCGAGTGGGTGGTGGAGCGGTACCAGGTCAAGACCGACAAGGCGTCAGGGATCGTGAACGACCCCAACTACTGGTCACGCGAGGTCGGTGACCCGCGCTACATCCTGGACCTGATCGCCCGGGTGGTGACCGTGAGCGTCGAGACCGTGCAGATCGTCCGCTCGCTGCCGTCGATCGACTTGGAGGCGTTGAGCTGATGGAGGCGCACCCGCGGACGCCGAAGTACGTGTTCCGCCAGGAGGTCCGGCTGCCGGTGCCGTTGTTCCAGCGGTAGTACGCGGGGCAGGCATCGACGCAGTGGCAGCCGTTGTGGGAGGACGTGCTGGCCACAGTGCGCCGGACGGAGGCTGGCGACACGACGCCGCACTTCCTGGGAGTGGTGCCCTAGACGTACTCGTCGTCGAGCTCGGCCAGAAGCGCTGCGTGGCGGTCCTGGATGCGGCGGGCCTCTTCGGCGTCGCCGTGGGCGAACGCCGCGGCGACGGCGGTGTCGCGCAGGTCTTCCGAGCACGGGTCGGAAGCGAGTCCGGTTAACGCAGCGTCGAGTGCGGCCCGGGAGTCGCCGCTGTCGAGGAGCAGGTGCGCGAGGGTGTGCGCGACGTCCGCGATGGCGCTGATCATCGCGTCGGTGTCTCGGTCGGCCCAAGAGTAGGCGTTCGGGGGGACGCCGGTCAGGGGACGACCGCGGACCAGGTCGAGGGCCGCCTTGAGGTCGGAGAGACCTTCGGCCCCCGCGGCCAGGCCCGCAGCGGCGTGGCGCCGGAAGTCGTCCCAGTCACAGGAGACCCCCGGACCCAGGTGCAGGGTGTCGCCCTTCTCGGTCCTCGGCAGGTTGGTATCCATGACAATCCGACGGGTCCGGTACGCCAGCCCCCACCGAGCGACTCCATCGGTGCGCGAGCCAGGCCACAGATCCTCATCCATCGCCGATCCGGTGGCGTCGCCGCGCAGCGCGAGGTAGACCAGCAGCTCCGTCTGGCGTGGCGTGAGCCTCTGCCCTGTGGGGACGTTCTCGATCTTGATCAGACCGAGCACATTGATCCGCATGCCGGGCACACCATCGAGTCCACCCGGATCGCGTACCTGTGGGCGCAGGGCCGGCAGCGTTGCGAGGGCAGCCCGTGGGCCTTGGTCCGTGGCGACCGGCACCGGCGGGAGCGGCTGATCGAGCGCCGGTGGCGACGCAGCCGTGAGGAGCTCGGTCACCAGGCGGAGCCCAGACGGCTCGAGACGCGCGGCCGTCAGGCGCAGGTCGAGTGCGTCCAGCCTTGCGTCTCCGTCGGGTCCGACCGTGAGCGTCCATCCGCCGGGGCCCTCGCGATTGGTAATCAGAACGGAGCCGCACCACGGTGCGCACGGGGCGGGGTCGGGGACGTCGTCGACGAAGACGACGGGCAGCCACAGATCTGGGGACGTGCGGTCGGATCGGGCCTGCAGGGTGTCGTCGAGCCCGTCGCGGTGGAGTGAGCGCCCTACGCCTGCGAGGCGGTCGGCGAGCTGGACGGCGGACCCCGGTGCGGGTGGAGCCTGGAGCCTTGACGGCGCGCAGGCTGCGGCCAGGTCGGCGAACTCGTCGCCGGCTGTCAGCCCGATCCGACCAGTGAGCTCGCTGGTGGCGAGTTCGGCGACTAGGGCACGCAAGACGCCGCCGGCCGCGTCGGCATCGCCGACCACTCGAATAGTGCCGGCCGCTTCGAGATTGATCAGCACGGTCGAACTCGCGGAGTGCCCGACGGCGACGAGTGCCGGGTAGGGCTCGGGGACCCGACTCCGGTCGACGGGACCCAGTCTCGCGAGTGCGGCTGTTGCTGCCGTCCAGGTCCTCGGTCCCTCGGCGGTGAACGGGGAGACCGGGCCGCCCTCATCCTCAACCAGGCGCACCGTGACCTTGTCGGGACCGACCTCGATCGTCCCAACCCGCGGCAGGTCGCGCTCGCCGGCGAAGCAGGATGAGGCCAGGTTGTCCAGAGCGGTGCGGATCTGGCCGAGGGACAGGGGAGTGGGGGTGGCCCGCCAGAGGCGCTCGGCGTCATCGGCCGGCGACCCGGGGCCGGGCATTGAGATCCGCTCTCCCGTGCGGCGAACGCGGCGCTGCAGGAGTCGGCGTCGCGCCAGCTCACCGATCAGTCCGGCGGCGGTGAGCGCGGTGAGTCCCAGGACGAGTGCAGCGGACGACGACGAGGCGCCCGGGTCGGTGGCATCGAGCTGAGAATCCGACTTGGACGCCGGGTCAGACGCGACCGCGTCAGGCACCGCGGCGGGGGTCGCTTCGGTCGAGTCAGGCAGAGCGATCTCCGCTTCAGGCACTCGCTCCGCCGCGTCAGGCGCGATCGCCGCCGGCGGGTCGGCCACCGGGTCCGCGTCAGGAATCGGTGCGTCGGCTTCGGAGGGCGGCGCGGCGGGCTCGCTGGTGGATCCAGTCCCTGCATCAACTGTCGTTGCCGACGTCGGCGGCGGCGCGTCAGGTTGGTCTTCGCCTGTCGACGGCGGTAGCGCCAGGACCCAGCCCGGCCGGATCAGGCGCGGCTCGGTGAGGGCCCGGCCATCGGGCTGGAGGACGCCTGCATTCAGCTCGAAGATCTCGGGATAGCGGTCGCCGTCGCCGAGGTGGGCCTGCGCGAGCTTCCAAAGGCTGTCGCCCGGCGCGACGACAACTGCGCCGCCGGGGCTCGCCGGAGCCGTGACCGTGTCTGACGAAGGCGTCACATCGACTGCGTCAGCCGGGAGTAGGAGCTGCCACCCGGGCTCGATCCAGTGCGCGTCCGTCAGGCTGCGCCCGTCGGGTTGGGATCGCCCGAGGTTGAGGTCGAGGATCTCGGTATAGCGTGCCCCCGCGCCGAGGTGCCGCTCGGCTAGGAACCACAGGCTGTCGCCGTCCTCGACCGTGATGACGGGGAGCTGCGGGTCCGTTCGCCAGGCGCGGGCCACAGACCCGTGCGCTCGGGGCGTCGGAGCGGCCGGCGTCAGGCCCCTTGACTCGCTCGTGGTTGCATCAGGCAAGATCTGTGCCGCGACGGCGTCCGGCGCGGGGGCGGCGGCGGGCGGGTTGTTGATGGGACTAGCCAGGCTGAGGAGCACCGCAGTGACCAAGGTCGCGGCTGCTCGCTGGAAGAAGCCGAGCGCGTGGATCTCCCGTGCGGTGGTGTTGCGCAGAGCGGCGTGAGTCTCGATGGCCACCGACCACGTGAATGCCGCCCAGGAGCCCCAGGCGATCAGCCGGATCACCGCCAGCGCCAGGCGACCGTCGTCGGGGCGCATGACGATGTGCCAGATCTCGCTCCACACCGGCCAGGAGTCGGGTAGGTCGATCGGTGCGACGACTGACAGCGCGACCGGCACGCCGAGCACGAGAACGAGCAGGGCAAGTGCGGCGGTGAGTCCGGTCAGGGTCCGATGGGTGGCGGGCGCAGTGCGGGTGGTCGTCATGGTTCGGCTCCAGTGACGGCATGGACGAGGGTGACACTGGCGTGACCGGTCACGGTCACCTGCGTGATACCGATGAGCGAGAGGAACGCAGTCGGTCGGGTGAGCGTGACGGTGACGTCGATAGACTGCCCGTCGTCGGAGACGGCGACCGCTCCGGGGGTGTCGACGGCGGCGAGGTAGGCGTTGGCGGCGTTCGCCGCTGCTTGCCGGTCTACGCGCACGGACCCGCCGACGGCGGCCGGTACGTCGATGGCCTGTCCGGCGGCGCGGGCTGCTTCCGCAGCCAGGGCGTCGGCCTCCTGGACGGCGCGGACCTTGAGCCCGCCGTCGGCGACGAGCCCGATGATCAGCAGGAGTCCCACGACGCTGAATGCCACGAAGACCGAGATGGAGCCGCGGTCGTCTTCGGCCGCGGCCACGCGTCGCAGCAGGCGCCGCAGGGTGAGCGCCGTCATCGCGACCGGTACCTGTCGAGGGGCGATACTGCGTCGGCGGAAATGGTCCGGCTGCCCGGGAGGCCGGGGATGGCGAGGTCGGCCATGCTAACGGTGCAGGTGACGCTGACTCTCACCACTGCGTCCTGCCCGAGCGGTGCGGCGAAACCTGAGGCGTCGACTGCGACGTCGGTGCCCGCGCAGTCGATGCCCGCTGCGGCGAGTTCACGGTCGGCGGCGTGCTTGGCGGTGGTCCGTGCGGCGTCGGGCGTGCGGGCCAAGGACGCGTCGCGTGCTGCGGATCTGGCTGCCTGCTCCACCGCGCCAGCGGCGACCTGTACCCGTCCGGCTAGGATCAGCGCGCCGAGGAGCAGGAGCAGGAATGGCGCGATGATCGCGAGCTCGAGCGTCACGGAGCCGCGGTCCCGAAGGGCCGAGTGGCGGCGACCAGCGACGCGGGTCATGGCAGGCCCGCCGTGCTGAACCGCTCGACCGGGCCTTGGGCGGACTGGACGATCACAGGTCCGGGCACGAAAGGCAGCAACGACAACGATCGCGCCCGCACCTCGACCGCAACGTGGCCCGGACTCGGAGCAATCGCGGTGACGACCGGGTCGAGCACCAGGTCTCCGGCATGGTCGGCGAGGAAGTCCTCGGCTCGGGCGCGGCCGGCGTCCAGCGTCGACTCGTAGGCGCGTCCCGCCGCGACGCCTTCGGCCGCAGCCGCTTGGGCGAGGGACCGGGCATGGAACCAGAGTCCGTACTGGACCAGAGCGACGACGACGGTGAGCAGCACCGGGAAGACGATGACGAGCTCAAGACTCGTCGATCCGTCGTCCCGACTCAGAGCCGCGCGCATCCGTGACATGGAGGGCACGTCAGGTGATCTGGTCCAGGCGGCGGTTGACCGCGAGTGTCAGAACGGTCACCAGGGCTGCGGCCAGGGCGATGAGCCCGAGGATGATGATGACGAGTTCTAGCGTCGAAGCACCGGCTTCGTCGGGCGGGCCGAACCGTTCCCGTACCGAACGTCGCGCGGCGGCGACGTAGCCGGTGACCACGGTGAGCAGGATTGTCAGGGGCATGGTCGTTCCCTTTGTCAGCCGAACAGGATGCGGGTGAAGGCGGGGTAGGCGATCAGGGCCATGAAGCACAGGCCGAGGAGCGAGACAGGGAGCACCATGTGCTCGGACGCAGCGTTGGCCTCCGCCATCTGCGCGGTCAGGAGTTGGGTTCGCAGTGCTGCGGCGCGGGCGCGCAGGGTGGCGTAGACGGAGGCGCCGTCGTGTCCGGCGACTCGCATGATGTCGGCCAGGTCGGCGAGCTCGACGATATCGGTCTGCTGAGCGAGGTCGGTCAGGCCTGCCCACGACGGTCGTCCGGCGAGCTGGGCGCGCAGAAGGGCGTCGCGCAGGCGGGTGAACTCCGGGGAGTCGCCTATCGCAGCGGCGCGATCGAGCGCCTCGGTGGTGCCCGAGTCTGCCAGTCGCTCAAGGGCAACAAGGTCGATGCACGCGCCCGCCGCCTGACGCATCGCCGCCCGAGCGGCTGTGGCCTCGCGCCGGACGACGAAGTCAGGCAGCAGGAAGAGCGCTCCGGCGAGCACGAGCCCGACGCCGAGCGGGACTACCACGGGCGCGCGCACGCCGGCCGCCGCGGCGAGTCCGGCGAGCACCGTCGGGAAGGTGAGTCCGATTAGTCCGTACCCGAGCTTCTGGGCCGCCAGCTGGTCAACGGTCTTGCCGAGCATCCGCAGATCGGAGCCGAACCGATGCAAGGACAGTCGCTCGGCAGTTTGGGGCAACAGCACACCAGAGATCCATCCGCGTAGACCGGAGGCGCCCTCGCCGAAGGGCTCGGCCGCTGGGGCGTCGTCGGGCGGAAGGAGCCGGTTGACTGCGGCGGCCAGATCTGGCCGCGCCGGGACGAGACCAAGGACGATCATGGTCAGTCCGCCGGCGACCAGACCGCCCGCGGCGACAGCGAGGTGGGTGCTCATGGTCGCTCCGTTCCGGGGCCAAGGAACCTGGGCTCGGGCGCGGGCAGAGTGAGGTGCCGCATCCACAGGAGGCACCCGGCGAACCCGCCTGCGATGACGGCCAGCACGATCTGGCCCAGCGGGTCGCCGTAGGGGCTGAGATAGGACCCGTTGAGCGCCCCGACTCCCAGCACACCCAGGGTGATCAGCGTGACTGCCTTCGCTGTGGCGCGAGGCCGAGCGCGCTCGGCCTCGATCCGACGGCGTGCGGCGACGTCCTCCGCGACCGATCCCGCAACTCCGGCCAGGACCGAGGCGAGCCCCGGACCACGCCGGTGTGCGGCAAGTATGAGCGCCGCAACCACGAGATCGCCCGCGGGGTCGTGCAGGTCCTCGGCGAAGGCGCGAAGGGTGCGGTCGATCGGCCAACGGGCCGCGAGCCGAGCGACCAGTGCCCCGACCTCGGCGCGCAGCGGGGCGGGGCATGAGCGTGCCGTGGTCGTGATCGCCTGTTCGAGCCCGGCGCCCGTGGTCAGGACGTCGGAGAGTCGACGGGTCCACTCTTCGATCGCCTCGACCCGCGCGATGCGCGCCTGGGCGACTCGTGTCGTGTCCAGGAGGACCGGAAGGCCGAGCACCGCGGTGGCCGTCAGGGCGGCGGCTACCGGCCACCGCGTGATTGTCCAGACCACTGCGGCGGCGCTGATCGTTACCGGCCAGCGCCAGCGTGCCCATGCCGTCGGCGTCCGGCTTGGGCGTGAGCGCCGTGCACGCATGCGCAGCTGGCCCGAGGTGCCGCGCCAGCCGGCGACCGCGATCAGCGCCCCGACTACGGTGAGCCCCCCGGCCAGTCCACCGAGCAGGGGCCTCATCGTGGGTCCCCCCGCTGCAGTGGCCACTGTGACCAGGTGCCCCCGCGGTGGCTGAGCAGACTCGGCTCGAAGCCCGCTCGGACGAGGCGCGCGAGGCTCTCCGGATGATGCAGCGGTACCGCACGGCCGTCCTCGCCGGGACCGAACACCACCGTCGTCGTGGGGCGCGATCCCTCGCCCAGGCCGTTGACCTCGACGACCTGCGAAACGAATCGGTGCTTGCCCGCGGCGTCGTCCAGTAGCTCGATGTGCACGACGAAGTCCACCGATCCGGCCAGAAGCCGGTAGGCGAAGGTCTCCGTCATCTGCACGCCGGCGGACAGACACAGCGTCACGATCCGGTCGATCCCGTGCTGCGCGGAGCGTGCGTGGAGTGTGCACAGCGATCCGTCGCCGGTTGACATCGCCTCGAGCATCGGCAGTACCTCGACGCCGCGGACCTCGCCGATGATGATCCGCCGCAGGTTCATCCGCAGTGCGTCGGTTACCAGGTCCGACAGTGTGACCTCCCCGGCTCGGTGACCGCGGCCGTCGGTCTCCGCCGAGCCTTCGTGCGCCTCCATCGGCACCACCCGCGGATGACGCTCGGGTAGGTCGTCGAGGTGGAGCTCGTACTCCTTCTCTATGGTCGCGAACCGCTCCTTGGGCCCGAACTCGTTGGCCAGCGCGCGGATGAGGGTGGTCTTGCCGGCGTTCTGCAACCCAGTGACGACGACGTTGCGACCGGATCGGACCGCTGCCCGCAAGAACGCCGCCAGGACGGTATCGAGGGTGCCGAGCCGGACCATGTCGTCCAAGTCGACGTCCCGCACCCGGTGTCGGCGGATGACCACCTGCGGTCGGCGGGTGGTCCACGCCATCGCCGCCAGGCGCGACCCGTCCGGGAGACGCAGGTGAAGGGCCGGATGGGCCGGGGAGAACATCCGCTCGGCACCGCCGGAGCGCGCGGCGAGCAGCTGGAGGATCTCGATGAGCTCCTCGTCGGAGTCGGCGATCGGCGGGTGCTCGACCTCGCGCCCGTCGGCGTAGCAGACCCACACGTTGGAGTGCCCGTCGACCTCTATGTTCTCCACGTCCGGGTCATCGACCAGTGGTTGGAGCCGGCCCGCCCCGAAGAGCGCGGCCATCACCGCGGCGGAGGTACGCAGCTCGGCGGAACGGGACTTGGTCGGCTCACCGGTGCGGACACGCGCGCGGCGACGCTCGGCCAGCTCGGCGGAGATCAGCCCACGGGCTAGTTCCCGTCGCGCCGACTCGTCGGCCAAAGGCTCGGTTTGCAGGCGGGTTGCCAGCGACTCGGCGACGACGCGTCGCACGTCGGCAACGACTGCGGGGTCGGGAGGATCGTCCGGTGGTGCGGGGACGGCGTGGAGAGCGCGTGCGGCCGCTGTGGGATCGCTAGAGCTGCGGTGGCGGGAGTGGCTCTCGTCTGTGCTGGTCATGACCTGACCTCCGCGGGTAGCCCGGCGAGGAGCGACTCGGCGAGGGACCGCGCCGAGCGCAGGAGCAGTGACCGGTCCAGGCGACCGCTCGATCCGTCGCCGGAACCGAGTGCCTCGGCCGTTCGCACATCGAGGCTCAGCGCTTGGCAGGGGACGCCCAGCGCACGCTCGACCTCGCGCACGGTGTACGGGCGGCGTTCGCCGACGACGACCGGGACGAGGGCCGAGCGTGGCGCCCGGGCCGCGGACAGGCGTCGCACAACGGCGGCGGTCGCGACCGTTGCCGGGATCGTCGGAGCCTGTAGGACGGAGAGAATGTCGGCGTCGCCGATGAGCCCTGATGGCTCGTCGCGGTGTCCGAGCCGACCCACGTCGACCACGAGATCCGTCTCGGCCAGGTGCAGGTCGATCGCGAGGTCGGGGAACGATGCCCACAGGGGGGCGAGCGACCCGGCCTGCACCGGGTCGCTGATGCCTGGCAGGATGAACCGCCGCCGGTCGCGGTCGAGCGCAACCGAGTGGGCCAGCAGGTCGTCGACGTCGGGCGCCCGGGTGTCAGCAGCGAGGGCGAGCAAGCCCGTTTCGATCGCCACACGAGCCTGGAGTGCGCCGCCGAGCAGACCGGAACCTGACGGATCGGCGTCGACGAGGACAACGCGACGCCCGCCGGTGACCTGCGGCCAGACCCACACGAGAGCGAGCGCCGCCGTTGTCACACCTGGGGCGCCCGAGGCCGAGCAGAGCACAACGCTGGTCACGGCCCACCACCGTTATCAAGCAAGACGAGGGCGAAGCGGCCCGACGCCGCGCGGGTCGCCAAACCGGGGCCGTCCGACGCATGGGCGGCGACGTCGAGCGTCCTGACGCCATTGAGGTCAGGCTCACCGATCCGCACGACCGTCACCCCGAACGTCTTCGGTTCGGTGATCGGCGGATCCGAACCTGCCGACGGGGCATCGACCACAAGGAGCCGGTCACCCGCATGCAGGCCGCCCGCCGGAAGTCGATCCGCCGCTACGGGCAGTGGCACCAGCACTTCGCCCGGTCCTGGCGGCATGTCGGGAGTGACCTGACCGGGAGTGAGCAGGGAGCCTGTGAGCAGGTGCACGGCGGCGACCTGCCCGACGAGCGCGTCGAGCTGGTCCGCGGGCACAGTGTCCACCAGGGTGTCGACCGCCACTGCGGTCACGGTCACGTCCTCGGGCGCAATCGCCTGCCCGTACGGCACGTCGCGGGCCATGACCAGCACGTCGGTTCGGTCGCTGGCCGCGCCGATCATCCAGGCGACCAAGAGCCCACCCAGCGCCACAAGCATGATCCCGCCCGCCATCATCCCGGTCCGTCGTCGGGGGCGGGCGGGCACGATTCGACCGTCGCGTGGAGGGGTGTCGCGCCGGACCGGTGTGGTCTGGGTGGTGCTCGCCATGGGCCTGCCCCTTCGCTCGTTGCCGCGGTCAGCCGGTCACCAGCACCTGCAACTCCCCGATGCGGACCGTCGTGGTTGAGGTCCGGGTCACCACGAGGGACCCGGACGTGCCGCCTCCGGACCAGGTGACCTGCCAGGTTGCGGTCGCGGTGACGGGATAGGCGTCGCCGGCCTGGCCGGCGGACGAGCGCTGGTACACGTAGTCGCACGTCGGGGACTGGACGGCCCCTGGGGTGTAGGGGGTCCCTGGGCCGGTGCATACCCGTGTCCCGCCGTCGCCCATGTCCCACCGGATCTCGGTGGCTCGCGCCGTGGCGGTCACCGAGAGGCCCGGGACCGAAGCGGTCGCTGAGTTGGGTCCCCAGGTCGTGGGTGTCACATCGGTCCAGAGCCATACGGGCATCCCGACCAAGCCGGTGTCCGGCGCCTCGATGGTGAGGTGGATCGCGGGACCAGTCAGGCGCATCTGGTCGACCGCGCGACGGGCGAGCTGGGCCGGTGTGATGCCCGCGTCGCCGTAGCCGGGTGGTGGGGACGGGAGCCATTGCCATCCGCCGCCGACGCCGGGGATGCGGTCCGTGCAGACGATGGACCAGACCATGCCGTCGGGGTGATGACCGTTCCACACGGGATCGGTGCTGGGTGGTGGGGGCTCGGCGGGTTCGTAGTAGCAGCGGTCCTCGTCGTTGAACCAGCCGAATGTCTCGGAGAAGCAGGGTAGGACCTCGCCCGCAAGGTTGCGGCAGACGCGGGCGGTTCCCGTCGTTGTCGTGTCGCTCGCTGGTGGAGCCGTCGTCGGAGGCGTGTCCACGATGACGATGCAGGTTTCGCTGTGCTGACCACATATGACCTCGGACGGCAGTGCGGCCGGCACCGCGGTCGTGAACGCAAGACCGGCAACTATGAGGTGGGTCAGCATGGCGTCTCCCGATCGACCTCGTAGGACCGGATGGTCCAGTGCCCGTCGAAGACGAATGCCGACGACGTCGCCAGGACACGGATTGCCTGACCCGGGGCGGCCGCCGGGTCCAGGGTGTCCCTGAAGACCGGCTGCCAGTCCGCCACGTCGACGCAGTCGACGATGGTCGCGGTGCCCTCGTCGCCAGGCTTGATGTCCGAGACCTCGGGGTGAAGGACTGGTTCGCCGACCACGTCGATGCGGTTCGTGCGATACGTGAGCAGGGTTTCCAGGACGCCCGCGCGGGCCCTGTCGACCGCGTACCTGTCGAGATCGGCGCCGGGGTCGACCGCCGTGTCCGCGAGGATCGCGACCTTGGCTGCCCAGTAGCCGCGGTAGGCGTCCAGGATCGCGGCCTCGGCCTCGGCCAGTGCCGGATCGGCCGAGGGTGTCGGGGAGTCGGTTGCCGTGGCTGCGGCGCTGCCTGTGACCGAGGGCGTCGGGGGTGCGGGGTCCTCCCCTGACCGGGTGCAGGCTGTCGAAAGGGAGGCGGCGGACAGGAGGAGCGCCCCCGCGATGACCTTGGACGAGTTGTTCAGCCGCATGTTGGGCCGCCTGTCCTCGCGACGCGCCCCGTAATGCACGTCCCGGGTCGGAAGATCACATGAAACCCCCTTTCGCCGGGATTGTGCAAGTAGTGGTCACAACCAGTGAAGAGAGAGTTGACTCGGTTGCGGTGTGCACACCCCATACATGTACGGGTGCGCGAAGGCGACCAACACGGGGCTCGCCCCAAGACTCCGTCGCGACTCCGCGGGTCAGCTGGCGCGTTCCTGAAGCGCGTCGGAGCACTCAGGGTCGAGCTCTCGGAGCAAAGGCGAGGGCCGGCTCCGGATCCGAGTTGACGCGAGCGCTGCGTGCAACTCGGCGTCGATCGTCAGGGCGCCACCGGTGAGGATCATGCGCGGGAGCAGGCCTGGGCGGTCTGCGTTTCCGCGTAGCACGATGACCAGGCGTCGTGCCTGCCATGCGGGCAGGTCGAGGCGTTCGGCCATTGTCCGCCATCCGTAGCTGGTCCATCCGTGGGCGCGCGCCGTCCACCTCGTGCTGCGGGTGGTGGGGGTGTCGTGCAGGACGTCCTCGACGATCGCAGCAGCCTGTTCGCGGGGCCAGCCGACCGTGGTCAGCGCCTCGATCGCCGTGTCCGTCGCACCCATCGACCGCGGCGGAGCGCCGTCTTGCCCGACGGCGGGTAGTGCGGCCCCAGGGACGTCGTCCAGGCGCACGACCGGTTCGGCGAGACCCTCGGCCTGGGCCTTCGCTAGGTGCCATGCCCGACGCGGTGAAGTGGGGAACCGCGCGCAGACGGCCTCGGTCAGGACCGCGCGCCGCGCGACCCACCAGACCATGCCCCAAGGTGACTCCGCGGCGCGCAGTCCCGGCTCGCGCAGCAGCATCCAGACGTCCTCCCACGCCGAGGCCTCAGCCTGGCTTGATGCGGCTCCGCGCATTCCCAGGTCGACTGTCAGGGGGCGGACGATCGTCTCCCTTACGTAGGCGAGCAGCGCGGTACCTGAGGGACCCGCCCAGCCTTCCGCGTCGATCTGGGCGAGGATGGCCCGCAGGATGCCGGGGTCGCGTGGCTCGCCCGGCTTCGCGGTCGGCAGGTTCTGGCCGACGTCGGGCAAGGTGTTCGCGGCCGGCTGGTCCGTCGGTTCCGGGGAGAGGGACATGGTGACCTCCAGGAGTCGTGCTGACTCCTCGAGGCTGCTCAGTGTGCCTCGACAAATGCCTGACGCTCCCGAATAGGTGGACAACGGGGCGCGTCAGGCAGCCTGTGGACAACGCGCGTCAGGCTGACGCACAGGTCGCCAGCGCCGGCAACGCTCACGGCTATGCCTTCACGGCGACTCAGGGGAGCGTCCGGTGGCTGCCGGACGTTTGACGCGCCCGGGGGTAGGGCGGTTGCCGACGACGACGGCGACGACCACGTGCTGCGGGGACGCGCCAGGGTCGGCCCTGCGCTCTGCGACCCAGGCGAGGTCGGGCAGCGAGCGAACGCCCGCGGAGTGGTCGGTCACGTCCAGGACTAGGAGCTGGCTGAAGGGTCGCCGGGCCCGGAGTACTCAGCTGCCTGGCCGAGGTAGCTGCGTTCGAGCGCCTGCGGCGTTGCGTCGGCGAGCTCGCGCTTCACCTCGGTCACAAGCTCGACGTCGCCGAACCTGACCGTGACGTCAGCCCTGCCGGTCGCGATGTCTGAGCGCTCGGCCCGCACGCGGCCCCCCAAACTCCCACGGGCCGGCGAGCCACACGTAGAATTCCAATTGCAGATCGGGCTCGACCCCAGCGCCTCGCCCCTTCGCCGGGACGCCGATGATGTTCTTCATGCCCTGCATGAGCGACCCGCCGCGGTCGTAGCGGTCGAGCAGGAACGGCAACGTGCGCTCGAGCAGCGCGGTCATCGGGGCCCTGGCTTCGCCGACGAAGCGAGGGTGACGTCGAGGGCGGCAACGACGGAGTCCCGCATGCGCGCGAGGGTGGGATGTCAGGAACCCGTGTGCGCAGGGGCGCGGCGATCGTCTCGGCGTCGCGCAGCGCGTCGTCGTTGAGCGCCGCGAGTCGATGGCAGGCAGGACGGGGTCCCCGCCCGCGATGTCGTTGTCGACCATGCGCTCGAGCTGGCTGAGCAGCACGGCGGGTCAAGGTGGTCGTCGGGGAGCTTGTCGGGCGGCGCGGCGAGCCGGTGGAGGACCGGCCAGCCCCGCCATGACCATCTCGCAGATCAGGACGGGGTCACGTCCTGCGGGCGGTACAGCGCACCGAAGTACCACGCCCACCGGTGGGTCTGGACGCCGCCGCCAATCCGCGGCGGAACGCCAGTCATGGCGGGCTTTCAGGCAGGCGCTGCCTTTGTTGCGAGGTCCTCGATCTCGGCCGCGGTCGCAGGGGCATGGTTGAGACCTACCCGGAGTGTCGACAACGCAGCGGCAACGGCGGCGAACCTTGCGGCCGTAGTGAGGGATCTTCCCTCGACGATGTAGTGGCACAGGGTCGCTGCAAAACAGTCACCCGCCCCTGTGGCGTCCACAGCCATGACCGGGTAGGGCGGGATGCCCGTGACGGTGCCGTCTTGGTGCAAGGTGGCTCCGGCCGCTCCGCGCGTGCAGACGAGGGCCGTTTTGGGCAACGTGCCCGATTCCGTTAGCGATTGGACGGCCGCCTCGTTCGCGACCACGAGCCGACAGTCGTCGAGCGCAGTTCGTAGACCCGGCTGCTCTAGCATCCATGCCTCGAGACCGACGACCGTCCGGTCGCCCTGTGCATCCGCGACCAGGCGCACGACGGTATGCGGGGAGTAGCTCACGTAGATCAGCGCGCAACGGCGCAATTCATCGAGATCGACGCCACCTGAGCGGATACCAACACCGATATCGACGATCACGGTTCTCTCATCGCTGCGGATGACAGTGGCCATCGGGGACGGACCTGGAACCACTCGGACGTTTTCGGTACACAGATCCCGCTCCCGAAGGGCGGCGAGGATCCAAGCGCCGATCGCATCGTCACCTACCACGGAGTGGAGCCTGACCTCCGATCCGAGGCCTCGGGCGACAACAGCGGCGTTTGCCCCAGTCCCGCCGAGCGTTCGGCGGGTTGACACGGGGACAACCTTCTCGTCGGCGGCCTGGACCCCAGCGATGTCTAGGTAGTAGTCGAACGTTGCGTCACCGACGATCCCGAGAATCCGCCGGCTCACGACTCGCACACACCCGAGAGCATTTCCATGGCAACGCCACACGCGAGACGGACACTTATGCCGGACAGGTCGTAGATCGGCGCGATCTCGACTAGATCCATCGCTACCGGATTCGCACGGCCCAGCATGCGAGCGATCTTGAAGGTCTCCCGCGAGGTGAATCCACCCGGCTCAGGGGTCCCGGTGCCCGGGAAGGAGGAGGCGTCTACGGAGTCGAGGTCGAAGGACACGTAGAGGCCATCGACGCCATCGGAGGCGATCGCGATCGCCTCCGACAGTGCCCGCTCCAAATCCATGTCCTGGATCTTTTCCATGCCGTACCAACTGATGCCACGCTCTGCTGCCGCCTGGACCTGGTCTCGCGGGTTGAGCCACCCATGGATGCCGAACACCACGACGTTGTGAGGATCGACGTTGTCGATCTCGGCGGCACGCATTGTCGGGCAGCCACTGGTTAGGCGCTCTCCTGCCCAGTCTTGGGCGGTATCCAGGTGTGCATCGATGCTCAGGTAGCCCATGCGCCGGACGGTGGACGCTGCCCCCCGAGCAGCTCCGATCGCTAGCGCATGGTTGCCGCCGATGGAGAACGGAAGTGCGCCCTGATTCCGCACCGATGCGACGTGGGCGGCGATGAGCTCCATCGTCCGTTCGGCGTTAGGAGGCATGACCGGGACGTCACCGACGTCCACGGTGGGCATGGCCTCCCACAGGTCGAAGTCTCGTTGAGCGTCGTACCCGAGGAACCAGGATGAGGCGTCTCGGAACGCTCGGGGCCCCATGTTGGCGCCGTTGCGTCCCGCGTTCCCCTCGTCCCATGGGATGCCGACCATCGCGCACCTGGCGCCATCGATCCTGTCCGGGGCGACCAGCGGCCGGCCGAAGAAGGTAGCGACGCCGGACTGGATGACCCGAAGCTCGTCAAGACCCGTGGTCTGATCGGTCATTGTTGGACCTCCTTGTGTGCTGGGCAGGCGTGGTGGTAGCAGGGTGGCGGGACGAGAGCCGGTCACTTTCCTACTCCCATGGTGAGGCCTTGGACGAGGTGCCTCTGCATGTACAGGGCGGCCACCATCCCCGGCAATGCGGAGATCACGGCGGCGGCGGCCATCCAGCCCCATCGGACCTGGTCGAAGCCGATGGCTTGCAGGATTCCAACGGTCACCGGCTGGGTGCCTTGGCCGGACAGGACGAGTCCCATGAGCAGGTTGTTCCAGCTGAAGATGAACGCCAGGATCGCCGCGCTGGCGACGCCGGGACGGATGACCGGCACGACGACACGCATCAGGGTCCTGAGCGGGCCGCACCCGTCGAGTTGCGCCGCTTCCTCGATCTCGACGGGGACGTCAGCCAGGAACGTCCGCACGATCCAGATCACGAGCGGCACGGTGATGAGCTGGTGTGCGAGGATCAGGCCGAGGTAGGAGTCGTAGAGGCGCACCCGCTGATAGATGCCGTAGAGCGGGATGATGACCATGAGCTCGGGGGCGAACCGAAAGGACAGGAAGGTGAAGGAGATCGAGTCCTCGTTCTTGGTGCGGTTGCGGATCAGTGCGTACGCCGCGGGGACGCCGACCAGCAGGGAGAGCGCGACCGCTCCGCCGGAGATCAGCATGGAGTTGCCGAGGTAGCGCACGAACTCTCCGGCACCGCTTGACATGGATCCAGTGTCCCCGAGCAACACCGAGCTGTAGTTCTCGAGCGTCGGTGCGAACAGAAACGTCGGGGGGAAGGCGATGACGTCGTCGTAGCCCTTGAACGACATCATGACGATCCACACGAGCGGAAACATGATGAAGGTGATCACCGCGACGTACGCGGCGAGGAAGCCGATCTTGGGGATGGTCCTAGACATGTGCCTCACCCGACCGCGTTGATGGTGCGCCGCCACAACTTGAGCAGCAGGAAGCTGATCCCGTAGACGAGCAGCCAGAGGATAAAGATGATCGCCATGGCGCTGGCTGGGCTCGAGAACCGGAACGCCTCCTCGTAGCCCATCACGTGCAGCAACCTCGTCGAGTCGAGCGGGCCGCCTCGGGTCACTGGCCAGATCAGGTCGAATTGCTTGAGGGAGTCGGCGACTCGGAAGATCGCGACAAGCACAAGATAGGGCGCCAACCATGGGAGGCTCACGTACTTGAACGCCTTCCACGCGCCTGCACCGTCGACCCGTGAGGCTTCCTCAATCTCAGGTGGCAGCGACTGGAGCCCCGCGAGCAGGATGAGCGCACTGAAGGGCAGGAATGCCCAGGTGTCGATCAGGACGACCGACCAGAGCGCGGTGCCGGTGTCGGTCAGCCACGGCAAGGGGCCGAGGCCAATGAGGCCCAGGAGGTGATTCAGGACGCCTGAGCTGGGCTGCATCATCGTCTTCCACATCAGCCCCGCGACGATCGGCGGCACCAGGAGCGGGAGGACCAGCACCCGGCGGCCGAGGTAACTGCCGATAGATGAGCGCGCCAGCAGAACAGCGACGAAGGTCGCCAGGGGAAGCTGGACGGCCAGGATCGAGGCGACGTAGAGCAGCGTGCGTCCGAGGCTGCTAAGGAACCGCGGGTCCATCAGGAGATCTGCGTAGTTGGCCAGTCCGACGAAAGACGGATTCGCGATGTATGTCTTCTTGTCGGTCAGGCTTGTCCAAACGCCCTGGGCGAAGGGGATCATGATCCCGATCAGCAGCAGCAGTGCCGGCAGCAGCATGAGGCTGTACGCGCGCTGTCTCCTGCGCTGCGCACTACGCCGACTGCGGTCCTGCGGCGCCTTGACGTCCGGGGTGGCCCCTTGCGGGGCCACCCGCGGCGCCGGCGGCGCCACCCGATGAGATGTGGTCATGTCCGCCTCTCCGGTGTGCGTCGCTGTGGCGAGGTCAGTCCATGATCAGGATCGAGGCGATTTCATCGGCTGCCAATTGCAGGTTCGCGGCGACTTCGCCGTCAAAGTACGACTTCTGGAGCGCTTCGGCCCAGATGTCGAGTGCGCGGGTCAGTTCAGGGTGGGGAGGGAACCGGATCGCGGAGATCTCTGCCGTTCCCTCAACCACCTCACGGTACTGCCCGGGGGTCTCGCCCCACGCGTCCACCATCGCCGAGAGGTCCGGGTCCTCCCACGCCGAGGTGCGGACCGGGTTCATGTTCCCTGCCATGTGAGTCTGCAGAAGAACGTCCGGGCTCGTGAGCCACTGCAGGAAGATCCAAGCTGCTGCCTTGTTCTGCGAACTCGCGTTCATGCTCATCTGCCAGATCCAGGCGCCGGCTGCGCGGCCCTCGGGGCCCTCGGGGAGCAGGGCGTAGCCCACGTCGTCGCTGATCGCGGATTCGTCGGGGTTCTCATAGGTGGCGGCGAACAGGTCCGCCTCGTTGATGGCCATCGCGAACCGCCCGCTGGCCATACCCTGGAGCACCTCGTACCAGGTGAACGCGCTGGCATCCTGAGGTGACCCTGCCTTGACGATTTCCAGGAACTTCTCGGTCGCTTCGATGGACTCCTCCGAGGCGATCCCAACGTTGCCCTCGTCGTCGAGCAGCTCGACACCGTACGACTGTGCCATCGAGCCGAAGGTCAGATACGTCAGGTCCCAGTACCGGTCGAACCTGGTGACGATCGGGTAGGTGTTGCCGTCGAGGTCCTCGGCGAGGGTCTTCGTGACCTCGAGGAGCTCCTCGTAGGTCTGCGGCACGTCGACCTCGGCCGCCTGCAGCATGCTGGGCCGGTAGGTGAGGTTGTAGGACTCGAAGTTGATCGGGAGCGCCCAGGTGGACCCCTCACCGATGCCGGTCAGCAGCTCGCGGTTCCAGCGTCCCGCCTGGAAAATGCCGGGGATGAAGTCGTCGACGTCGTACTCCGGCATAGTCATGGCCGGGTTGTCGATGTACCCCTCGAGCGGTTCGACCCATCCGGCAGCCGCGTACTGCCAGTTGTGCAGGGGGTCGGTCATGAACACGTCGTAGGTACCCGCCCCGGCCGACAGGTCAGCTTGTAGCTTGTCGAAGCCCTGCTGCTCGCTCAACACCTCAAGGTTGACCTCGATGCCGGTCTCTTCTTCAAACTGCGGCACGAGCGGTTCGAGGGAGGCGACGAATGGGTGCTCGATGAGCAGCAGATTGATCGAGCTCCCCTCGAAGGCACGTGGGTCGTACTCCTCACCCGCGCGCAGCTCCGAGCCGCCAGGACTGGCGTCACCCGCGTCGATCGAGGGTCCGCAGGCGGTGAGGGCAAGGACGGGCACGGCCACCATGGCCGTCAGGACGTGTGTTCGGTGCTGCATCGGTGACTCCTTTGTCTCCAGTGGCGGTATGAGATGAGATGCCTGAACGTCACAGCGAGCCACGTGCGACGGCCGCTAGGTCGGCGGCGAGCCGTTCGAGGTCGAGATCGTTGGCCTGCACGACCTGGTCGTACATGTCTCGCGGCACGGCGTCAGCGCCGGCGTAGGCGCCAGCGATAGCCGAGGCCATACAACCGACGGTGTCTGTGTCGTCCCCTGCGTTCGCCGCGGCGACCGCGGTCTGCCACGGGTCACCTCCCGCTGCGACGAAGAATCCGATCGCAGCCGGAACGGCCTCGGAGGTGTGAAGGCCGGTGCCGACTTGAGCGGCGATCTGGACGATCGCCTCGTCGAGATCGCTGCTGGTGGAAGCGATCCGTACGGCTAGCTCGATCCGGCTCCGAACGGATGCTCCTGCGACCTCCCGGCCCTCCCGGGCGCCGATCTCGTGGCCAAGGTCCGCTCCCGCCAGAGCGGCGCGCACGACGTCGATCACGGTGGCCTCGTCCTGCAGCGCGATAGCCACGGCTGCGGCGACAGCCCCGGCGCCGGCAACGCCGATTGAGGTGAAATGGCTCGGGCGGCATGTGACTGCGGCCGCTTGCACTGCGCCGCGGACATCTCCCGGGTGGACCAGACCGGCCGGCGCTACCCGCATCGCGCCACCGTTGCTGGCTCCTGTCGTCGCCTCTCGACCATCCGCGCCAGTCGTGTTCGGATCTGCGCCGTTCTTCAGCGCCTCGATCGCCCTGCGGGTGCTGGGGCCAGCGAAGTGCGGAAAGTAGTCGGGGTTGCCGGACCACATGATCAGCATGTCGGCGACGTCGCGGGCGGTCACATCCCCTCCTCGGCGCACGAAGGCCTCGGCCAGCATCATCATCTGGCTCGAGTCATCCGTGATCTGTGCCGCGCGGCGGCCTGCCGCATAGGGCGAGTCCACGGGAGGCGCAAAGAACGTCTCAACGCGCCCTCCGAAGAGCTCGCGGATCTCATTGATGCTGCGCTGCTCGGTCGGTGCGCCGAGTGCGTCGCCGATCACAGCCGATGCGAGCGATCCAAAGATCTTGCTCTCCAACTGGGTGAACCCGCTCGCTCGCGGCGACCGGGTCCCCGCGAGTTCTTGTGCCGTCATCGCCACCCTCTCGGTGGGTCCTCGGCGGCCGCTCCCCTGAGCGTCGCCCTCGACACGGAAGCTAGCGACATGTACCTACCAATGTCAAGAAGGTAGGAACAACATGTGTCATCCTGTATCCCAGTCGCCGCGCCGCTACCGTGTGCAACATGAAGGGTCCTACCGTCGTGACCACTGCTCACCAGCACGTCGCAGACCAGCTCAGGGAGAAGATCGCTACCCGGCAGTTGGCGCCAGGCGCTCAGCTCCCCGGCGAGCTCGAGCTCGCCGCCACCTACGGCGTGTCTCGTAACACGGTCCGGCGGGCGCTCGCCACTCTGGCGAACGCCAACCTCGTCCGCCGCCACCAGGGCAAGGGAACCTTCGTCGCCGAGCATGGGGTCAGTCACGTCCTTGGGGACCTTCGGAGTTTTACCAGCCTTATCGCTGATCGAGGTATGACCCCCGGGATCAGGGCGATCAGCGTTGCCTTGGACAACGACCCACCAGACGCGGCCCGCAAGTTCCTTCCGGGGTCCCACCTCTGGCTGGTTGAGCGTGTGCGTACGGCGGATGACCGACCCTTCGGCCTCATGCAATCGTGGATTCCGGACGCGCTGTCGTCGGCAGTGACCGTCGAGGCACTGGCAGAGAAGCAGTCCCTGTACCGCGTGATAGACGACGCGTTTGGGCTGCGTCCGAGCGAGGCGACCGAAGTCATCCGAGCGGAGGCGGCATCTGCAGATGAGGCGGAGGCGCTCGACGTCGCCGTCGGCTCACCACTGCTGTCTACCTACCGGTGGACCAGCGACCACCGCGGCCAACCCATCGAGTACGTGCGGAGCACCTCTCCTGGTGCGGTCTACGAGTACGTCATCAAGCTCCAGCAGTGACGTTCGAGCAACCCGCCGGACAACTGACGCGTTCGACCGCGACGCCTGTTCCATTTTCCCGAGCCGTCGCGAGGCGGAGAGCCACCTTTGGTAGGGCTGGGCGCCGGGTCGTGCCTGCGCAATGTCTCATGCCGGGTCTGATGGAGGCTCTCAGTCCCTCCTCCCCGTCGGAGTGCTGCGGGCGAGGTCAAGGCTCGCGCGCAGCGCGAGCGCGGAGCGGCCGTAGGCCCTTGGAGTCGGCGCCGTGGTCGGCGACGATGTCACCTCGTAGAAGGCTGGTCGGGGGTCTCCGGTCGGGTTCGCTGGGGTGGGTCGGTGCGCTCGTCATGGCCAGGGGCCCCGGCTGGTGGGGCGGGGCCGCAGGTGGACCTGCCGGTCATCCTTCACCGCGCAGTGGCGGAATAATGGGGTGCGCTGGGTTCGGTCAGCGCGGCCAATTAAGGGGCGCGACCACGCCGGTCGTGCGGGTCATGACCTGCACGACCGGCGTCAACCCAGGGTCTGTCTGTGGGGTGGGGTCTCATGCGGTCGCCACAGCCCCTCCGCCGACGTGGTGATCGCGCAGGGCGTAGTAGACGTACTCCAACTGCCGGCGGGTGTCGACGACCTTGCCGGTGTTGCGTCCTCGACGGGCTCCGACGTGTTCGCGGACCTCGCCGATCGAGGTCGTGCTGGGCAGGAACTGCACGGACTCGACCCACGGTCCAGCGCACCAGCCGTGAGCCCTGCTTGGTGATCCGGCGCGGCGAACGTGGGTGTCGGCATCGTGGTGGCTCGGGGTCAACCCCGCCCAGCAAGTCGGTTGCACTGGGGGGCGAAGTGGGTGATGTCGCCGATTTCGGCGACCAGCAGTGTAGCCAGGACCAGGCCGATCCCCGGGATCTTCTGGACCGCGGCATAGCCGGGGTTGTGGGCCAGGCGGGTGCGGGCCAGCCGCGCGAAGACGTCGATCTCGAACCGCAGGGACTCGATCATCCGGCGCAGCGAGGCGAACGGGCGGCGTAGGCGTCGGCAGGTCGAGCCGGTCCAGCAACTTGTTGCCCTCGATGCCGAACGGGTCGGCCATCAACACCGCGATTCCGCACGTGGCGAGCACCGGTGGACCTCGGCCTTACGGTGCGAGCGCAGCGCGACGAGCCTGGCCCGGTGACGCACCAGCTCACGCAGCTCACGGGTCGCCGGCGGGGCGATCCACGCCTCGGGCAACCGACCCATCCGCAGCAGATCGGCCAGGCCCGCGGCGTCGCGCACGTCGTTCTTGACCCGCCGGTAGGAGAACGCCTTGACCCCCAACGGGTGCGCCAGGTGCACCCTGGCGCCTGCCGCCTGCAACGCGTCGACCGCCCAGTACCACCCGTAGGTCGCCTCCAACACGACCTCGGGGTGCTCCCCGGCCCGGGCGATGACCTCCACCAACCGGTCGGCGTCGTTGCTGATCCGGATCTGCTCCAGCGGCGCACCGGCATCGGTGGTGCGCACCAACACGCAGCGCCGCCGGTGCAGATCGATACCCACGACTGCGGTCCGTCGTAACCTTCCATCGGACGCGCGGGGCCGGAGTCCAACTTCGACTACTCCACAGCGTCGGTGGGGGACCTGTGCACCCCCACGCCTCCTGCCGGCTGCGCTCCCGCCGATTTGGTGCGACATCAGTGCACGCAGCGTAGCCAGCCGCACACGTCGGCGGTGGCCCACGCCGGCGGGTCGCAATGCTCTCTGTGTAACGAAAGCGTTGCGGAACTCTCCAGGGACTTGCCATCTCCGAAGCAGCGGGTGCACCGTATGCAAAGCGATTTGGCAAAGCGGTTTGGAGGGTTCCGATGGTGTCCATCGCGGATGTCGCGGCCCGGGCGGGCGTGAGTCCGACGACCGTCTCGCATGCCTTGAGCGGTAAGCGGAAGGTCAGCGACACGGTCCGGGAGCGCGTCTTGGCGGCCATGGCCGAGCTCGGCTACGTGCCCAGTCGGACAGCGCAGAACCTCGCGATCGGCCGGACCCGCATTCTCGGCCTCGTGGTACCCGACATCAGCAACTCCTTCTTCGCCGAGCTGGCGAACGGTGTGGAACGGGCCGCGATGGACAAGGGCTACAACGTGATCCTCTGCACCACCGGGTTCGACCATGCCAGGGAGCTGCTCTACCTGGAGATGGTGCGGTCCCGCGCGGTCGACGGCGTCATCTACGCCGCTGGGTCCACGCCCAGCACCTCCGAGCTGTCGCGGGTGCTCGGCGACGTTCCGCTCGTCCTGGTGGACGAGGAGATCCCCGGAGCTAGGGCCAGCGCCTTCGTTTCGGACAACGCCGAGGGCGGACGCCTGGTCGCTCGCTACCTCTTGGGCCTCGGCCATCGGCGAGCGGTTGTGCTCGCCGGCAACGAGGACCTCGCCTCGAGCCGTCAGCGGGTCGACGGCTTCACCGAGGCGTGGACGGCCGGCGGTGGAGAGCTGCCGCTGACGGCGATGGGCGGCTTCACCGATGAGGGCGGTCACACGGCTGTGGAGCCGTACCTGGAGTCCCTGCGTCGCGGGGATCTGACGGCGGTCTTCGCCGCGAACGATCTCATGGCGCTCGGCGTCTTGGACGCCCTGCACGCCGCCGAGGTGGACTGCCCGACGGAAGTGTCGGTGGTCGGCTTCGACGACATTGCTCCTGCGCGATACACCCGCCCGCGCTTGACCACCGTGCGGCAGGAGGTGGCAGCGCTCGGCGCGGCCGCTGCCACAGCCCTCATGGAAGCCCTCGACAGCACCGGCGGGAAGAGCCACGCGCGGCATGTGTTGCCCGTCAAGCTCGTCGTCCGCGAGTCGGCAGGACCAGCCCGATCAATGCCTAACGTCCCCTGGAAGGAGTGAAAGCCATGGCGACCATCGCGATCAGCGGAGTGTCAAAGGTCTTCCAGACCACCCGGCAGACCACGCTAGCCCTCAACGAGACATCGTTGGACATCGCCGACGGCGAGGTCGTGTGCGTCGTCGGCCCGAGCGGGTGCGGCAAGACGACGCTCCTGAACCTCATCGCCGGGTTCCTCACGCCAACCAGCGGGGAGATCCGGGTCGCTGGGCAGATCGTGGCCGGCCCCGACTCCGAACGGGCCGTCGTCTTCCAGTCCGACGCGGTGTTCCCGTGGCTGACTGTTCGAGACAACGTCGCGTTCGGGCCGCGGGTCCAAGGTCTCCGGGCCGACGATCGTGATGCTCGGGTGAATCGCTACCTTGAGCTGGTCGGCCTGACTGACTTCGCCAAGGCCTATCCCAAGGAACTCTCCGGCGGCATGCGGAAGCGGGTAGATCTTGCCCGGGCCTACGCCAGCGGCCCGGAGATCCTGCTCCTCGATGAGCCGTTCGGTGCCCTCGACGTCTTCACGAAGGAGTCGATGTGGCTCGCCCTGAAGCGGGTCACCGCCGTCGAGCCCAAGACGATCGTCTTCGTGACCCATGACATCGAGGAAGCACTCTTCCTTGGTGACCGAGTCGTCGTGATGACCCCGCGGCCGGCTCGGGTCCACAGCATCGTCGACGTGCCCTTCGGTCCCCAGCGTGACCTGGACCTGCGCGCCGAACCTGAGTTCCAGCGCATGCGCACCGCCATCGGCCACACACTGCGGGAGGTTCATGATGACGCGGCCTGATCTCGTCTCCTCGACGCCCGCCAGCCCGATCCCACCGGCCTCCGGGACTGCGGGCAGACGTCGTTGGCAGGCCGGTCCCCTGCTGAGCGTCGCCGTCGTGGTCGGGATCCTGGTGCTCTGGTGGGTCCTGACCACCGGCACGGGGGTGATCGAGCCGCTCTACTTCCCGGCTCCGGAGTCCCTCTTGACGGCGCTCCAGGTGCTGAACACCCGGCTCCTGGCCGACGCCGGTGCAACGTTGGCACGGGTGCTCATCTCCTGGTTCGGGGGCTCAGCCCTCGGCGTCCTCGTCGGCTTGCTCATGGCGCGGACCCGATGGGTGATGTACGCGTGGAACCCGTTGATCGAGGCAGTGCGGCCCGTACCTCCGGTGGCCCTGATTCCCTTCGTGATCTTGTGGTTCGGCATCGGCGACGACGGAAAGGTCTTCCTCGGCGCTCTGGCCTGCTTCATGGTGATGGTCGTCAACACGACGGTCGCCGTCACAAACGTCCCGCCAGTCTTCCTGCAGGCGGCCCGCTCGCTTGGAGCCTCGACGAGCCGCGTGTATCGGTCGGTCGTCCTGCCGGCCATCGTCCCGGAGATACTTTCCGGATTCCGGATCGGCAGCGCCCTGGCTTTCGCGGTGATCGTGGCCGCGGAGTTCCTCGGAGCCGAGGCCGGCATTGGTCGGCTGATCATGCAGGCAAGCCGAACTCTCAACACCCCCGTTGTGCTTCTCGGCACCGTGGTCATCGCCATCATGGCCGTCCTTCTGGACGCGGCCATCTCCAGGCTCAGCGCCTACGTGACCCGCTGGTCGTCGAACCGCGTCTGAACTGCAGCCCTGCCGCGCGCCTCCCCAGGCCGCGAACCCCCAGAAAGGAACCCAATGAAGAACATGAAGTTGGTAGCACTGCCAGCCGCTCTCCTCCTTGCGTTGCTCGCTGCCTGCACCGGGCAGGCGGGCACCGACACGCCGGTGGACTCCGCACCGGACTCGGCTGACACCGGCGAGCTCACCACGATCACCGTCGGGATCTCGCCGTTCCAGGACACGTACCTGCCGATCATCGGGCAGGAGGAGGGGTGGTTCGAAGAGGTGGGGCTGGATGTCGAGCTAAGGTCGCTCGCCTGGAACTCCGTGATGCCAGCCCTCATCTCCGGGGACGTGGACGCCGCGGTGTTCAACACCACCGGCGTCGTCTCCATCGCCAACGCCGACCCGCGAGTCGTCTACGCGTACGGGTGGAACCCGTTCACTGAGGGCTCCGCTCTCATGATCCGCCCCGAGAGCGGCCTTGAAACGATTGACGCGCTCGAGGAGGAGCTCGGCGACCGTGAGACCGCCCGTACCGCTGCGATCGAGCAGCTTCAGGGCCGGACGATCGTCACGACGCTCGGCACCGACATGGGAAAGCAGATCATTGACGCACTGACCTCGGTCGGCATGAGCGAGTCGGACGTGACCATCGTCGACATGGACACCGACGCAGGGCTGGCTGCCTTCATCTCGGGCACCGGTGACGCATACCTCGGCGGTATCCCGCAGCGAGCGGCCGCCCTGGAGAACGGGATGGAGATCGGCCTCTCGGGGCCCGACCTCGCATCGCCGCCAATCAACGGACTGGTGACGTCGCGGTCGTTCATCGACGACGATCAGGACACCATTCTCGCGTTCCTCAACGTCATGCACCGCATCGTGCGGTACTGCGACGCGAACACTGAGGAGTGCGGCGAGACGATCACGAAGCGACTGAACGAGGAGACCGCAGCGGGCCTGACCGTCGAGGGATTTGTCGACTTCTGGCAGAACATCGAACTGTACGCAGGAAACGCACAGGAGGCTGCGGAGATGATCCTCGAAGAGGACGGCGTCGCCTACTGGAAGAACACCTGGGACAGCGACAACTCGTACCTCATCGAGTCCGACGCGATCCCCGCCGAGGTGCCTGCCGCCGAGCACTTCCTGATGCAAGAGGTCTGGGACGCCTACGTGGCCAAGTACGGCGCGAACGAAACCGAGTACTGACCTGTGTCGGGGGGCCCACCGAGGTGGGCCCCCCGACACCACCGAGCGAGAGGAACGCCATGGGCGTCAAGATCCACCACATCGTCACCGGTGAGCTCGAGAGCTCGCTGGCCGTCTCCCTGCTAAACAGCGGGGCGCATCCCGACATCCCCGTCGAGGACCGCCTGCCATACGGATTCCGCGACGATATCGTCCGACGAGACGGCTCCGTGCACTCCGGCGTGATGGTGCCGGTGCCGGTCTGGCTCTTGGAGGGAACCGACAAGACGATCCTCATCGACACAGGCCTGGGGGATATCGACGAGGTATCACGAATGCAGAGCCGCTACGGGGTCGACTTCGTGGCCACGAGGAGCGAGGACCAGAACCTGTTGGCGGGCCTGGCGCGCCACGGCGTGTCACCAGAGGACGTAGACGTCGTCGTGCTCACGCACCTGCACTTCGACCACGTCGGCAACAATGAGCTCTTCCCCAATGCGACCTTTATCGTGCAGAAGGACGAGATCCCGCAAGGTACCAACCCGCCGCACTTCTGCATGTTCTACTACCCCGAGTATGCCTACAAGATCGAGGTCGTCAAGGACCGTCTGGAAGTGATCGACGGCGACCTCGAGATCGACGATGCGGTCAAGCTTGTCAAGATCGGCGGGCACACACCGGGGTGCATGGTCGTCATGGTCAAGACCGATGTCGGCACCGTCTGCCTCACGAGCGACGTCATGTACAACTACAAGAACCTCGAGCTCAACTGGCCCATGGGTTCCTTCTGGGACCTGCCTGATCTGCTCCTCGGCTACGAGCGACTCCACCGCGAGGCGGACGTCATCGTGCCCCAGCACGACTGGAAGTTCCTTGAGGTCCACCCCACTGGAACGATCGGATGAAAGGGGCCGCTCAGATGAAGGAAGCACTCCTCCTTGGTGAGTCGTGGACCACCCACATGACTCACCAAAAGGGCTTCGACAGCTTCACGACCACTGAGTACGTGGAGGGCGGCGTGGAGTTTCGGGAGGCGCTGGAGTCCGACGGCTGGAAGGTGACACACGTCCCCGCCCACGCCATAGAGGCCCAGTTCCCCCGGACCATGAGTGCTCTGAAGCATTACGACCTCGTGGTGATCAGCGATGTCGGCGCGAACACATTCTTGCTCACTCGTGCAGTGTTCAACCGCAGCATTGCGGAACCCAATCGTCTGGAGCTGCTGCGCGAGTACGTCTTGGATGGCGGCGGGTTGCTGATGGTTGGCGGCTATCTCTCCTTCTCCGGTGTAGATGGCAAGGCGAACTATGCGAACAGCCCGATCGCGTCGCTCCTGCCGGTGACGTTGCTGAAGACCGACGATCGTGCTGAACGGCCCGAGGGCGCCTCGGTCAAGGTCGTGGACGCAGCGCATCCCGCGCTGGGTGGTGTGGGCGAGGACTGGCCGGCCCTCCTGGGGTTCAACCGAACCGAACTCCGTGAGGGCGCCACCTTGCTGGCGGAGGTCGATGGCTTCCCTCTAGTCGCCGTGGCCGATGCCGGTTCCGGGTGCACCGGCGCCTTCACCTCCGACATGTCACCCCACTGGGCGCCACCGCCGTTCATGAATTGGCCTGGCTACGGCCCGCTCTGGCGAGGCCTCGCCGACTGGGTAGCCGGGGCAAAGACGCGATGACGGCTCCTGGCGGAAGGCCCATCTCCTCTCGGGCGGTTGGCCCGGCCGGGGGCCCGCCAACCCGTGCCCCGGTAGTGGTCGTGGGTTCCATCAATATCGACCTAGTAGTCAAGACCAACGAGCGACCGGTGCCCGGCGAGACCGTGTTGGGGACCGGGTACGAGGAGGTCATCGGCGGAAAGGGCCTCAATCAGGCGCTTGCCGCCGCCCGGCTCGGGCCGGCTGCCATAGTGGGAGCGATCGGCTCGGACGAGGCCGGTGTCCGCGTCCAGGCGCTGTTGACGGAGCGCGGGGTGGTCAGGAGCGGCCTGGAGGTCGTCGAGGGGCCGACCGGGCGAGCGGTCATCACGGTCACCCCAGACGGGGAGAACAGCATCGTCGTGGTGCCCCTCGCCAACGGCCGGGTTCAGGTGGGGGGAGCCCTACGGGCGCTTGACTCCCTCGGCGGCTCGGTCGTGCTCGTGCAGCGCGAATTGCCGGGCGACGTCGTCTCCGCCGCGGCGGGATGGGCGCACCGCTGCGGTGCGCGGTTCGTCTTCAATCCCAGCCCAGTGAGCGGGGTACCGGACCGCCTCTTGAGGCACGCCGACCCCGTCATCGTGAATGTCCACGAGGCCCGAGCAATCCTGCATCGTCCCCGGGGCGGCACCGGTGCGGAGCTCGCTCAGAGCATGCTCGGGCGGGCTCGCTCGGTCGTCGTCACCGCGGGTGGAGAGGGATGTTGGGTCGCGTCAGGGGTGCGCGTCGAGCATGTGGCCGCCGTCCGAGTCGAGACCGTAGTCGACACCACCGGCGCCGGCGACGAGTTCGCCGGATCCCTGGCATCGCACCTGGCCGACGGTGCCACCCTTTCCGACGCTGCTTGGCAAGCCACCGCGGCCGCCGCGGCAGTCGTCTCCACCCCCCGCTCCGAGCGCTGACGATCGAGAGAGTGCTCTGGTGTGGCCGGCCCGGCTCCGCGCGACGGTGGTTTCGCGCGGTCGGCACAACGTTGACGCGGTTGATCCCGGTCGCAGTCGGCTTCCCGGTGGACTTCGGACCGCGACAGCGCGGGTCGCCTTGCCCATGGGCGTGTCCGCGTCTGCCGCCGTCCGCGCGGGTGCCGAGGCGGCATCGGGAGCCCCCTACCGGGTCCGTGTCGTGTCCGTGTAGAGCACGGAGTCCTCGCACCAGGGGCGCTCTCGGCGCGCATTGCCGCAGGTCACGCACAGCCCGTGCGAGGGTGCAACCTTCTCCTATGCGGGTGTCGCGCGTTCGAATCGCGCCAGGCGCAAAGGGGGTTTGTGCAGGTCAGGAGCTCTCTTAGGCGACCTGACGCGATGCTGAGGACGTGATCTTGGGTCCGTTTCGGGTCCGCGATCATGCTCGATGCGAGCACCGCTTTCGACTCGTGGGCACGGCCGGCGTCTACCGGCCGGTTGTCCTCCTTCGCTTAGGTCCGCTCCGACAATTGCGCGGTCTGGGTTCGTCCAGGCTCTGAACGGCCACCACATGGCCGCGGGCTTGGGCTGGGTGCGGCCGAGTCCACCAAGTGTGGGGTGGCCATCGTCAGGCCCAGGCAGGGCGGTCGCTCCGGGCGGATCGCGCGGCGGCGGTCACCGGTCCGCCGTTACCGGTCGACGCGCGCGCCGCCTCCGGCCGCGAGCTTCAGCACCTCGGCCTTGGACGCCATGGTCGTGTCGCCGGGCGTGGTCATGGCCAGGGCTCCGTGCGCGGCCCCGTATTCGACGGCGGTGGCGAGCGGCTGGCCGTCCAGCAGCCCGTAGATGAGGCCTGAGGCGAAGGAGTCACCGCCACCTACGCGGTCCAGGATCTCCAGGCCCGTGCGGTGGGTTGCCGCCACGACCCCTGTGGCCTTCGACCATGCCAGCGCTCCCCAGTCGTTGATCGTGGCGCTGCGCACCGTGCGCAGCGTGGTCGCCATGACGGTGAAGTTGGGGTACTCGTCCGCGACCCGGTTGATCATTGCCGCGAACTTCTGTACGGGCAGCTCCGAGAGGTCCTGGTCGACACCCTCGACGGCGAAGCCGAGACTGGCGGTGAAGTCCTCCTCGTTGCCGATCATCACGTCGATGTGCGGGGCGATCGCGCGGTTGACTTCCTGCGCCTTCACCTGTCCGCCGACGGCCCGCCAGAGGCTCGGGCGGTAGTTCAGGTCGTAGGACACAACGGTGCCGTACTGCTTGGCCGCGGTGACGGCCTCGAGGACGACGTCGGCGGTGGACTCGCTGAGTGCGGCGAAGATTCCGCCGGTGTGCAGCCAGCGGACGCCGAGGTCGCCGAACAGGTGGTGCCAGTCGATGTCGCCGGGTCGCAGCTGGGATGCGGCGGTGTTGCCCCGATCGGACACGCCGACCGCTCCGCGCACCCCGAACCCGCGTTCGGCGAAGTTGAGGCCGTTCCGCACGTCCCGGCCGATGCCGTCGTAGGGCACCTAGCGGATGAACTGGGTGTCCAGCCCTCCGGTCAGGATGAAGTCCTCCACGAGCCGGCCGATCTCGTTGTCGGCCAGTGCGGTGACGACTGCGCCGCGCAGGCCGAAGGCCCGGCGCAGGCCGCGGGTCACGTTGTACTCGCCGCCGCCCTCCCACACCTGGAACGAGCGGGCGGTGCGGATGCGGCCTTCGCCCGGGTCGAGCCGCAGCATGACCTCGCCGAGGGAGACCGCGTCGTAGCGGCACTCGTTCGTAGGCCGGATCACGAGCTCAGGCATGGCTGGCTCCTTCGGCCGGCTCTCCGGCTCGTGCGGCGAGCGCCACGGCTTCGGCCGTCAGCTTGGTGACGGCCGCGAAGTCGCGTGCCGCGATCCGGTCCCGGGGCACCATCCACGACCCGCCCACGGCCGCAACCGCTGGGATGCTCAGGTACTCGAGCAGGTTCTTGGGTCCGACGCCGCCGGTCGGGACGAACCGCACTCCGGCGAACGGAGCCGCTAGTGCGCTGACCGCCCGGGCCCCACCGGAGGTGCCGGCCGGGAAGAACTTGACCACGTGCACCCCGAGCTCGAGCGCCGCCTGAATTTCGGTCGCGGTGACCGCCCCGGGCAGTGCGACAACGCCGTGCTCGCGGCAACGCTCGACCACCGCCCGGCTCAGTCCGGGGGAGACGACGTAGGAGGCTCCGGCGGCCACGGCCTGATCGACCTGCTCGGGGGTGAGCACGGTGCCGGCGCCGACCAGGATGTCGTCCCGGTCGGCCATCGCCCGGATCGCCTCCGCCGCGGCTGCGGTGCGGAGCGTGACCTCAGCCACGGGTAGTCCGCCCGCCACCAGTGCATCGGCCAACCCGGCGGCGTTGGCCGCGTCATCGAGCACGACGACGGGAACCAGTCGTGTTGCCGTGAGGACTGCGACGACATCCATGGCATCCGTTCCGCTAGGTGGTAAGCAGTGGGCGCGCTTCGGGACTCAGAGTGCCTTCAGGCACCGGTACCACCTCGATCCCCGTTCTCGGTCGGATCGAAGCCAAACACGGGTCGGCCACGTGTGCCGATCCGCCGCGCGCGAGCGGGTCAGACAAGTTGCGCGCAGACCTCCCGGTAGCGCTTGTAGGCCGAGCTATAGGCGGTTGCGTCGGCCTCCTCGACGTGCTCCGGGCGCCTGGAACCGCCGAGCACGGCGGCGATCCCGTCCACCGACGCGGTCCCGGTCCCCAGCCCGGCGAGGATCGCGGCGCCGAGCGGAGAGCCGCCATCGGGTAGCCAGACCACCGGCATCCCGACCGATGCGGCCAGGGCCTGACGCCAGACCGCCGAGTTGGCCACTCCTCCGACGACGCGCAGCTCGCCCGTGTTGGCCAACTGGTCGCCCACGGCCCTGGCCGCATCGGCACAGGCGAAGGCGACACCTTCCACGACGGCTCTGACCATCTCAGGTACGCCGCAGGCCTCGCGCAGACCCACGAAGGAGGCACGCACTGCGTCGTTCTTGCGCGGCAGCGTCGCACCGAACATGAACGGCAGGTAGACCAGCCCTTTTGAGCCGGGCGGGGCCTCGTCGAGCAAGGCAGCCGGGAGGTGCCCGGCTGCTCCATCGGGTCCGTCACGCCCGGATGGCCCGGCCGAACCGACCAGCCGACGGCCGGCCCAGCGGATGCTCGCCCCGGCGGCGTAGACCGAGGACATCCGGACGAACCCGTCCCCCACCGCGGAACCGAACACGAAACCGTCACCCGGCTCCGGATCGGGGACGATCCCCATCGCCTGCGCCGCCGTTCCGGCGTTCAGGCAGACCCCGCTGCGGTCGACCACCCCCGTGCCGACGGTCACCGCTGACACGTCGCCGGCCCCTGCGACGACCGGCGTGCCCTCGGGGATGGAGGTCTGCCGGGCGGCTCGGGCAAGGACCGTCCCGATCACATCGGTCGATCGGCTCACCGGCGGGGCGAGGTCCGCACTGGCCCCGCATGCTGCGAACAGTGCGGGATCCCACCGCCTGGCGTGCACATCGTAGAGCAGCGTGCCCATCGCATCGGTGACGTCGGTGCCCCAGCCGCCGGTCAGGCGCAACCGGACATAGTCCTTGGCCAGGACCAGGCGTCGCGCGCGAGCCAGCAGCTCCGGGTGCTCGCTGGCCAGCCAGGCGAGCTTGGGTGCGGTGAACGCGTCGGTGACGTCATTCCCGGTCCGGGCCCTGAACCTGGGATCGACTGCCAGCTCTTTGGTCGCCGATCCGGCACGGCGGTCCGCCCAGGTCATCGCCAACCGTACGGGGTCACCTTTCTCGTCCAGGAGCAGCAGGGAGTGCATCTGGCCGGACAGCCCCACCGCGGCGACCGGTCGGCCGGCGAGACGCGCCATCACCTCGGTCGTGCACGACGTGACCGCGCGCCACCAGACGACGGGGTCCTGCTCGTGTCCGCCGTCGTCGGTGAGCCTGGACGGGTACTCCCGCTCGGCCTGCGCCACGGTCTGCAGACCGTGCGATTCCACGGCGACGACCTTCGTCCCGGTCGTGCCGACGTCGATCCCTAGCAGGATTCCCCGGTCGGTCATGCACGCTCGCGGGCGGTCGTGAAGCCGTACTCGCGGAGGAACTCGAGGGACTCCTCGGCGACCCGGTCGAAGTCGGCCAGGCCGACCCCGGCGGGCTCGCCGACGCCGATGTGTCCGCCGACCTGCCAGCCCTCCCACTCGACACTGACGTACCCGTCGAAGTCGATCTCCGCCAGCACCTCGAACGTCTCACGGAAGTCGATCAGCCCGCCGCCGAACCAGATGTGGTTGCACCCCACGATCGTTGGCAGGCCGACCTCGTCCTTGATCTGCACGACGTCGATGTAGGGAGCGAGTCGGCGCACGGCGTCCGGCACGGTCATGAACGGCTTCACGCCGATGTAGAAGGCGCCGGTGTCCATGGTCATCCGCAGGTTCGACGCCCCGATCTCGTCGAACATCCGCTCGACCAGTTCGACCTTGTTGAGGATCGTGCCCTGCAGCAGTTCGATACTCACGTTCAGCCCGAGCGTGCTCGCGTACCGTGCGACCTCGGTGATCGCCTCTTTGGCCTGACGCCACGCCTCCTTGCGCGAGAGCAGCACGTTCAGCGGTGGATCGTAGTAGCCGTCGCCGAGCAAGGTGCACGCCGACTTCGCACCGAGGACCTTTGCTGCGTCGAGCGCCTTCTTGAAGCTCTCGATGCCCCTCTCCCTGTCATACTCGCGCGGGCTGACGAAGGTGGTGTGGTTCGCGACGTAGCCGATCTCGATCCCGGCCGCGTCCGCTGCGGCCCGGGTGTCGATGAGGCGTTGGTCGTACTCCGCCATCGGACCGTTCATCAGGTGGCCGAGCAGGAAGTCGACGCCGTCGTAGCCGTACCCGGCCACCTTGTCGACCGTCCATGCCGACGGCTTGTCCCCCCACGAGTTCCATGCCGGACCGGCCGCCTCGAGCCGCCCCCACGGCATGTTCGGCCACACCTCGAAACTGATCTTCATCGTCGTACTCCATTCTCGTGGTTCTGAGCGGGCGACATCGTCCGCCTAGATGTGCTGGATCCGTCGGCCGAACTGCTCGGCGAGCAGGGCGTTGTGCTCCTCAGCGCGGGGCATCCCGGCGCTGAGGTAGATGTCGGGTCGCCCGCCACGATTGACCTGCCGTGCCATGGCCTCGACCAGCATGGCGTGGAGCAGCGTCAGACCGACGACGCTCGAGCCAGGCCCGACCCGGGGGAGGTCCGCCGCGAGCTCGACCAGTGCGTCGCCGGGCGGGCAGTGGTTGTCCAGCACGATGTCCGCGACCTCGTGGAGGCGAGGTCCGTCCTGACGGCTCGCCGCCGCGTACTCGCGGGAGGTGATCGCCAGCACTGTCACCCCTCGGTCCTTTGCCGTCCGCGCGACCTCGACCGGGAGCGGGTTCGCCCCGGAGTTGGAGACCACGAGCAGCGTGTCCCGGCCGGGGACGAGGTCGTACCCCTCGAGCACGGCAGTGGCATGCCCGTGCTGCCGCTCCAGCTCGGTGCTGCGCTGTGCGCTCACGTGCAGCATGTACTCCGGTTTGAGCACGGGACAGACCCGTACCGGCCCCCCGGCCCGGAAGAACGCCTCTTCGGCGAACACGTGCGAGTGACCCGAGCCGAACACGTAGAGGATGCCGTCCGCGTCGAAGCACCTGGCGACCGTCTCGCCGGCAAGAGCGATCACCTCACGCTCGGCGATCAACGCCTTGCCGAGGACGTTCTGGACCGCCGAGAGGTAGCTCGCGGTCGCCGAGGTGGTCATGGTCACTTGGTCGCTCCTGCGATCAGGCCACCGACGAAGTGCCGCCCGACGAACGCGAACAGCACGATGGTCGGCAACAGGGTGAACAGCGTCCCGGCCATGACCAGCCCCCAGTTGACGGTGTACTGACCGACGATCGCGCTCAGGCCGATCGGCAGAGTCTGCATCGAGCTGCTGACCACGAACTGCGAGGCGAAGACGAACTCCGTCCAGGCGAACACGAACGAGTAGACCGAGACGGTCGCGATCCCCGGCGCGAGCAGCGGCAGCACGATCTGAGCCATGGTGCGGAGCGGACCTGCACCGTCGATAGCCGCGGCCTCGTCCAGGTCGCGGGGCACGGACAGGATGAACCCGCGAAGCAACCAGGTGCAGAACGGGGCCGTGAATGCGACGTTGACCAGGATCAGGCCGGCGTAGGTGTCGATCAGTTGGAGGTCCGCGAGCATGCTGTAGAGCGGGACGATCAGCAACGTCCCCGGGATCAAGTAGGACAGCAGGATCGCTGCGGCGATTCTGCCGCCACCGGGCACCCGGAGCCGGTACAGGCCGTAGGCAGCCCCGAGCGAGAGCAGCAGGGTCACGACCGTGGTGCCCACGGCGACGATCGCGCTGTTGCGCAGGAAGATCGGGTAGTCCGTGGCCTGAAACAGCTGCTCGAAGTTGCTCAGGGTGAATGTCTCCGGGACCAGGGTCGGCGTCGAGCGGATGATCTCCTCGCGCCCCTTGAAGGCGGAGATGGTCACCCAGTAGAGCGGCCCGATCACGATGATGGTCAGCACCGCTTTCGCCAGCGTGCGCGGTAGGGCGGTGAGGCTCGGCCCGGACATCAGACCTCCTCCTTGGGGCGCGACAGTCGGGCGAAGACGAGAGCCAGGACGACCAGCACTGCCACGGTGAGCACGCTTGCTGCGGCTGCGCGACTGCTGCGGAATGCGCTGAAGGCGGTGTCGTAGACGTAGACCGGCATCGTTGTGGTGGCTCCGGCGGGACCACCGGCGGTGATGAGGTAGATCGAGTCGAGGATGTTGAACGACCACAACGACCCGACCAGGCCGAGAGCGAAGAGGATCGGCTGGATCAGCGGCAGCGTGATCGACGTGAACGTGCGCCATGCGCCGGCTCCGTCAACCTTGGCGGCCTCGATCACCTCGGTCGGCACCGTGGCCAGTGCGCCGTAGATCACCACCGCGGACAGGGGGAACCAGTGCCAGCTGTTGACCAGGATGACCGCTCCCAGCGCAACCGCCGGGTTCCCGAACGGCGAACCGATGTCGATCCCCACCGCGTCGAGCATCTTGTACACGATCCCGTAGTTGGTGTTGAGCATCCACTGCCACATGACCGCCACCGCGACGGTCGGGACCACCCAAGGCAAGACCACCCAGGTACGTGCGGTGCGCGACCACCATCCCGAGCGCTGCAGCAGCAACGCCGTGGAGAATCCGAGGACCGCCTGGACCACCATGTTGGCGATCAGCCAGATCCCGGAGCGGCCGAGCGCGGCCCAGAACGCCCGGTCGGACAGCACGTCCAGGTACGTCGCGAAGCCGACGAAGCTGGACGGGCTGCCGATCACCCGCTGGTCCTGCATGCTCGTGGTCACTGCGCTGACAACGGGCAGCGCGATGACGAGCAGCATGACCACGACGATCGGCGTGACGAGGGCGTAGCCGAGCAGGGCCTCGCGGCCGGACCTGCGCCGGGACGGTGCCTGGCGGCGACGGCTCACCGTCGCCGCCAGGCGGTTGATCGTCGCAGCCACCTAGTCGATCGCCTTCTGCATCTGCGCTTGCATCCACGCCACGGCGTCCTCAGCGCTCATGTCGTTGACGTACATCTCCTGGATCGCCTGGGCCAGGAAGTTCTGGCCGGAGATCTGCCCGATCGAGTCGATGTACTGTCCGTCCGCGAAGCCGAACAGGGTGCCGGTCTCGGACTGCTCAAGCATGACGTCGACACACTCCGGGTAGGTGCTCAGCACGTCGTTGGAGCGCCAGGTCTCCAGTTCGGCACCGCCAGAAGTAACCGGCAGGAACAGGCCGGGCTCGGCGTTGAGGAAGTCGCCGTAGTTCTCGGGTTCGAGCAGCCAGGACAGGAAGTCCCCTGCGGCGGAGACCCGTGCCTCGTCGTCGCTGAGCACCATTGCTCCGTTGGAGTAGTAGATGCTGCCGGACTGGCCGCTCTGGTTCTTGACCGGGATGGGCATGCAGCCCAGGTCGGCCGGCGTCGCCCCTGACTCCGCCACGAAGGGCGAGAGGTACTGGCCCTTCTCGATCGCCATTGCGGCACTACCGCTGTTGAACGCGGCCTGCGGCTCACCCCAGGCGTAGTTGCCGGAGTCCACCGGAGAGAACTCCAGGAGCTCGCGGTACAGCTCGAACGCCGCGACGGTTTCCGGTGTGTCGATCGCTACCTGGCCGTCGTCGGTGAAGAAGTTGGCCGCACCGGCCGTAGTCATGAGACTGAAGATGACCTGGTCGGTCGCGAGGTTCTTCCCCGCTGGCAATGCGATGCCGCTCCGGCCGTCGACGGTGAGCGCCTGCGCTGCAGCGAGCAGGTCGCTCCAGGTCTCCGGTGGCTCCACACCGGCTTCCGCCAGCAGGTCCGCCCGGTACCAGAGGACCTGGACCATGCCATAGAGCGGCACGGCCCAATAGTCCTCATCGAGGTACGGCGCCGACGCGGCATCGAGGAGCCCGTAGGTGTCGTCGAGAGCCTCGACGACGTCCGTGACGGGCTGCCCCACACCGAGGCCGCGCACATAGGTCGCAAAGTCGGGGATCACGAACAGGACATCTGGCTGTTGGCCGGACTGCGCCGCGGCGGCGATCTTCGTGTAGATCTGGTCCCAGTCTTGGACCTCGAAGACCACCTCGTATGCCGGCCCGGTCGCGTTGTACCGCTCCGCCAGCTCGTTGAAGGCGGCGACCCGACTCGGCACCCCCTCCATGTGCCAGATCACGAGCTCTCCGGCGGCCCCCGGCTCCTCTTCGTTGGTCTCCGGGTCCGGTCCGTTGGTCTCCGGGTCCGGGGTCGAACACGCACTCAGGCCGAGGGCGAACGCTCCCGCGATCGCCATGGCCGACATAAATCTCGTCCGCATCTCTCCACCCTTCCGTCAGGACTACCGTCTCCCGCGATCGGCGCTGGATCTCGGATCCGCCGCTATCCTCAAGCCTCTACGGCGAGCTTGGTCGGAGGCTAGCACAACCGATCTAGACCTCTGGGGTAAGTAGTATGTAACAATTGAATCTCGGGGTGGCGTCCGCCCGACCCCGCCGTGAGTTGACGGGAGACGTGACTGGCATGGGCGTGGCCAAGTACATCGAGATCCTCGATCTGCTCCGCGCACGCAGCGCAGGACTTCCCATTGGTACCCGGCTGGCCTCCGAGCGGGCACTCGCCGAGGAGTTCAAGGTCAGCGTCATGACCGTCCGCCAGTCCCTCGCCTGGCTCGCCGACGAGGGCTGGGTACGGCGTGCGCCGGGCAGCGGCACCTACGTGAGCCGCCCGACCGTGGCCATGGGACCGAGCCTGACGTCGTTCACCGAGGACATGCGTAGCCGCGGCTTCGTCCCTTCCTCCGCGGTGCTGCGGTTCGAGGAGATCTCCCCGGACCTCGACACGATCACAACCCTTTCGCTGCCCCCCCGGGAGAACGCCTTCGTCCTCGAACGGTTGCGCTACGCCGACCAGGAGCCGATGTGCCACGAGATCGGGCTGTTCCCCGGCCGGTTGCGGAACATCTTGCTGTCCAGCGACCTCACCGGGTCGGTGCACGAGGCGCTGGGCGAGCATTCTCTGACGCCGCAGTCGACCCTGCGGCGCGTGCGCGCCGTCGTCGCCCCTGCGCACGAGTGCGAGCTGCTGCAGCTCCCACCGGGCTCGCCGGTCCTAGAGATCGTCGACACGTTCTCGGACGCCCTCGGTCAGCCGGTGCAGAACGTGCGATCGCGGTACCGCTTCGACCGGTACGAGGTACAGACGAGGATCGAGCGGCCGTCCGCGCCGTTGCGCTAGGTGTACTGACCCATAGCGTTGTTGACGCGGTCGATGGGTCGTTGGCCGCCGATGCCGAGGTGGGGTCGTTCTAGGTTGTAGTGCTCGAGCCAGGCGGGCAAGGCCTCGGCGCGCTCGGTGTTGGTCGCCCAGACGCGCGAGTAGGCCCATGCCGTTCGATCTGGATGCCGTGGGCGGAGTAGAACGCCGCGGCCCGGGCCAGGAAGCCGGCGGTGGTGGTGCCCTTCTCGTCGGGGTGGATCTCGGCGTAGGCCAGGCGGGAGTGATCATCGATAGTGGTGTGGACGTAGTCGTAGCCGATCCCGCGGCCACGCACTTCCTTGCTGCGTCCGTGTGCGCGCCACCCACCGCCGTTGGGGATGCGCCCGAGCTTCTTGACGTCGACGTGCACCAACGACCCCGGGTAGGGGTGCTCGTAGCGCTCAGCCGAGTGTCTCCTGGCGCGGATGACCTGCCCGGTCAGCGGGTCGCACTCGCGCAGCAGCGGGGTGTGGTGGCGTGCCAGGACCCGCCCGACCGTGGAGGCCGGCAGGCCGACCTGCCGGCCGATCCAGACCGGCCCGCGCCGGGCGAGCATCCGCGCGATCCGCACCCGCGTCTCCACACAGGCCGGCGTCCGACGAGGGTGGTTCAGTGGGCGGCTGGGCCGGTCGACCAGCCCAGCCCGGCCCAGCTCGCGATACCGGCGCCACCACCGCCACGCCGTCGTGCGCGAGATGCCCATCTCCTGCCTGCAGGGTTCAACCCAGCGTTAGCGTGAGACACGAGAGACCTCCGTTGGCCTGAGCGGGTTCCTTGAGCAGTTCCCACTCGACCCGGAGGTCTCTCGCTACGTCAACAACGTTCCTGGTCAGTACAGCTAGACGCTAGGCGCGCACCTTGGCCCCGTGACCGGTCAACAGCAGCACGACGGGCCGCTCACCAGACAGTAGGTCCGCGACCTCGGCGGCGCCGAGGGCCGCCAGCGCCGTCGCCGCGGACGGCTCGACCCACAGACCGGCGCGCAGCAGCCGCTCGGTGGCCGTGGCGGTTGTCGCGTCGTCGACGGCGACTACCGTCCCACCTGAACGGAGCACGGCATCCACCGTGATCTCGGCGTGGTCCGCATAGCCCCTGAGCGGGTCCGCGATCGCCGTGGCGATCGTGGTCACGTCCACCGACGGCGGGTCGTCCGCCCGCCCCCGCCGCCGGAGCCAGGCGGCGCGCACCGGCGCGACGGCCGCAGCCTGGACCGCGACCATCCGGGGGGCGCGGTCGCCCAGGCCGCAGGCACGCAGGTCGTCAAAGCCGCGTTCCACCCCCCGCAGCAGCGGCCCGGCACCGACCGGCACGACAACAGCCTCGGGCACCTCACCGAGCTGGTCGAGCAGTTCGAAGGCCAACCCGCGATAGGCCTCGGCGAGGATGGGGTTGCGGTAGGTCGTGGAGACGTTCAGCCACGAGTCGCCTTCGCATCCGCGAGCGAGAGCATAGGCGGCGCTGTAGTCGCCCGCCACCTCCTCGACCCGGGCGCCAAGCGTGCGGCAGGCGTCGAGCTTGCCCCGCGCCCGCGAGTCGGCGCCCACCAGCACCCGGCACTTGAGCCCGGCCGCGGCCGCGTACGCGGAAGCCGACACGGCGGCGTTGCCGGTCGAGGCGACGACCAGGCCGCGCTGACCGAGCTGCACTGCGAGCGCCGCACCGAGGGCCATCGCCCGGTCCTTGAACGAGAGGGTCGGGTTGAGTGACTCAAGCTTGGCAACGATCCGCCCCCCACCCGGGTGCCAGTCCGAGGGCAGTTCCACGACCGGGGTCCCGCCTTCGCCGAGGGTGACCTCCGTCGTGCCCACGGGCAGCAGATCACGGCGTGCCCAGACCCCGCCGCCGTCGACTGAGGGGGGCGCGCTCAGTGGCGCCACCTCGAGCAGGACCGGCGAACCGCAGTCCGGGCACTCGTAGGCGACCTCGCCGGCCGCGCGCCAGGAGCACCGGTAGCAGGCCACGTCGAAGGCCCGTCGACCACCAACCCTCCAGGTCCCCATGCCGTGCCGCCCGACGCTATCCGATGCTTGTGGAATGCCGTTCTGAAAACTACACTAGCCCGCACGAACGAGCCAGTTCGTCGGTGCCGACCGCGCGACGACATCGTCAGGTACGCCTGCACCCACCGGGAGGAACGCATGGACGTGCTTGCCCTGACCGAGCAGCTCGTCGCGATCGACTCGCAGAACCCTGGACCCTTCGAAGGTGAGATCGCGGCCTGGATCGATGCCTGGGCACGCGAGCGTGGGCTCGACAGCCGAATCGTCGAGATCTCGCCCGGCCGCCCCAACCTCGTCGTCTCGCTCGACCGCGGCGGTCCCGGTCACCTCGCGCTGTCCGGGCACCTGGACACCAAGCCGATCGGGGACGCTGGGGCGGAGTGGCACACCCCACCGCTCGAGCTCACGATCGTCGACCAGATGGCCTACGGGCTCGGGGCCACCGACATGAAGGGGGCGGTGGCCGCCATGATGGTGGCCGTCGAGCGCCTGATGACCGCCCCCGGGACCGGCAAGCTCACCCTGCTCCTCACCGCCGATGAGGAGCAGGGCTCCGACCACGGGGCCAAGGCCATGGCGACCAAGGGTCTTCTGCCCGCGATGGACGCCGTCGTCATCGGTGAGCCGAGCGGGGTGCGCGAGCCGTGGGAGTCGATCCACCTGGTCTCGCGCGGCATCTGCTGCTTCGAGGTCGAGATCAACACCCGCCAGGGGCACAGCTCGCTGTCCCACATGTTCGGCCGGAACGCGATCCTCGTCGCGGCAGATCTGCTCCACGCCTTCGAGGATCTACGGCCGGAGGTCGACAGCCCAGGCATGATCGCGTGCAGCCCGACGGTCAACCCGGGCATCACCGTGGCCGGGGGCGTCGGGTACGGTACCTGGCCCGGCAGGTGCCTGGTCGGCATCGAGATCCGGCTGGTTCCCGGCATGTCACAGCAGGCGCTGCACCGCCAGGTCACCGCTCTCGTGGACCGGGTGGCCGGACCGCGTGCACAGATCCACTACGCGCCAGGCTCCCAGGGGTGGATGCCGGCCGTCGAGCTCGCACCGGATAGTCCGGTCGCCCGAGCTGCCCGCACGGCCGCGGAGCACGTCCTGGGCCGTCCGGTGCCGTTCGGAGCGTTCCCCGGTGGGACCGACGCGACGCACCTGCTCGGCGTCGCCGGGATCCCAACCGTGGCCAGCCTGGGCCCTGGGTGGATCAGCGTGGCGCACGGGGCTGACGAGAGGGTCGGCGTCGATCAGCTGACCCAGGCGGTCGACATCTACCAGCACCTGGCGACCACCTTCCTAGAGGAGGCCGCCCACGGCCTCGAGGACACGTCGCCAGCCACGGAGGACTGAACCAGTGACCGCCGCCCAGATCAATCCGTTCGTATGGGTCGTGGGCACCGCCGAGCCGGGCCTCTCCTTCACCGACGACTACGACTGCGTGCAGTACCTGTGGTGGGACGGGGTGCACGGCATCCTCGTGGACGCCGGCTCCGGGCGCGGCACCGACGCCTGGCTGAACAACGTCCGGGAGGTCGCGCCGCTGGAGGCGCTCACCGGCGTCCTGCTGACCCACTATCACGCCGATCACTGCGGTGGCGCCGCGGCCGCGGCCGAGGTCGGGCTACGCCTGTTCGGCGACCCATTGACTGCGCGGGCGCTCGCCACCGGCGACGAACAGGTCACGTCCCTCGCGCGGGCACGCGCGGCTGGGGTGTACCCGGCTTCGTTCACGGTGCTGCCCACCGATGCGGTGCAACCGCTCGCAGACGGGACGTCAATGGATGTCGGGCGGGGTCGGTTCACTGCGATCAGCGCGCCGGGGCACTGCGACGGGCACCTGGTGTACGCCGTGCAGGCGACCGATCGGCGCGCCCTGTTCAGCGGCGACGTGGTCTTCGCCGATGGCCGAGTGAGCATCCAGGCGATCGACGACTGCCGGCTGGTCGAGTACGCGGACACGATCGCCGGGCTCGCCGAGCTCGGGATCGACGAGCTCTACCCGGGCCACGGCGACGCCGTGCTGTCCGATGCGGATCGGCAGATCGACCAGGCGGCACGGTCCTTCGCGCGACTGATCCCGCCGCCTAACGTGCTGACCGGCTGAGCACCGACCGAGCGACATGGCTCAGTGTGCGAGCGTCACGACCTCACCGGACTGCAGCGAACGCACCATGGCCTCGGCGATCTCCACCCCCCACACGGCGTGCTCGGGCGGCATCACGTCATTCTTCCGGTGACTCGCGAAGACCGCGATGGCGTAGTCGACCTCGGTGCGCAGGGCGCCGCCGATCCGACCGTTCTCCTCCGGCCACAGCGACAGGTCCGGGACAGTGACGCCGTGCGGGCCCCACTCGACCAGCGCATCGTTGACGAGGCGCTGTCGCAGGGTGCCCGACGAGCCGAGCACTTCGCACTCGCCCGCGATGGTCCCTTCCAAGGCGAGCGCCCCCGCGAGCGTCTGCGGCCCACGGTCGGGAACGGTCCACGCTGACTCGATCGTCGCCATGACACCGCCGGCGAACTCGACCAAGGCCGACACGACGCTCGGTGCGGCCCCACCCGCCGCGGCGCTCTGCTGTGCGACCACCCGGCGGGCAGGTTCGCCGGTCAGGTAGACCGCCAGGTCGATGTCGTGGACGCACGACTCCCAGACCGGGTGCACGCGGTCGCCGAAGGCGGCGAACCACGCCCGGCTGAAGTCGCGGCGTAGCCGCAGGGCCCACAGCTCGCCCAGTCGACCCGAGTCCAGGGCCTGGCGTAGGTACCGGTACTGCTGGGCGAAGCGCGAGACGTGTCCGGCCACCACTTCCAGGCCGCGCGCTCGCGCGAGGTCGACAGTGGTGCGGGCCCGACGGCTGGACAGTGCGAGCGGCTTCTCCACGAACACGTGGCAGCCCCTGACCAGCGCTTCGTCCGCGATGTCGGAGTGGCTCGCCTCGTCGCTCGCGATCACAACAGCATCCGCCTTGACCTGGTCGAGCACCTCGCCGAGCCCGATCCCATGCACCGGGACGCCGTGTGCCGCAGCGACCGAGCGGGCCCGGTCCGAGTCGACGTCGACCACGCCGACGACCTCCGCCCCGGCCTCACGCCAGGTCCGTAGGTGCAACGTCCCGAATCGACCGACACCGACGACCACGACGTTCATCGCGCTCATCCGTGCGAGTCCTCGACGTACCCGAGCGCGGCCGAGATCCGCCGGGCGGCGTCCCGGACGGCCGACCCGAGCGAGGCGGTGCGATCGGCCGAGAAACGCTCGGTCGGCACCGAGACGCTGATCGCCGCGATTACCGCGCCCGACTGGTCGAGCACCGGGGCCCCGGCGCAGCCGATCCGGGCGTCGTTCTCCCCTTGGTCGAGGCTGTACCCACGCTCACGAACTCCGCGCAGGCCCGCCTCGAGTTCGGCGCGGTCGACCGACCGTCCCAACTGGGCCCGGCTCGCCTCGACGACAGCGTCGACGGTGTCCGGCGACGAGTAGGCGAGGATTGCCCGACCGAGGGCAGTGGTGAGCGCTGGCGCCGTGGCGCCGATCCTCGTGGCGACGCGTACCGAATGAGTGCTGTCCAGCTTGTCGACGTACACAACGTAGGGCGGGGCAAGGGTTCCCAGGTGGCACGTCTCATCGGTGACGTCGCGCAGCTCGGACAGCACCGGCAGCGCCTCGACCCGGAAGTCGAGACCTCCGAGAAACCCACGGGCGAGCACCAGCGTGCTCGCCCCCAGCGCCTGCAAGCCGGCGGGGGTCTCCCTGGTCAACTTCTGCCGGCGCAGCGCGGTGACCATCCGGTGCACCGTGGTCAGTGTTAACCCGGTCTCCCTCGCCAGGTCGGCCAAGGTCATCCCGGTGGGGTGTGCCGCGAGAGCGAACAGGATCGACGTGGCGCGATCGAGCGCCCGCAAGCCGTCGGGACCGCGACGTCGCGCCAACGCCGCATCTTCCTGCGCGGTGTTATGAGCCTGAGCCACTGGAGCCTCTCCTGTCCGCCCAGCCGCGTCGCTTCCGGTGCCTATGGTTTCGGAGTGTCCTTCCAAAGTACCATCTCCCCCATGCGGCACACCATCGGCGCGACCCTCGCCGCCGCTCCTGCCACCCGCGCCTACACTGAGCCCGTTGGAGACCGCCATGGTAGTTCGTAGCCCCGTCCACACTCCACGAGCACCCGCCCCTGCGGGTGCCTACTCCCAGGCGGTCGTCGCCGGCAACCTCGTCTTCACCTCGGGCTTCGGTCCCATGGATCCGCAGACCGGCGAGGTCCCGGCGACGATCGAGGAGCAGACCCGACAGACGCTGTACAACGTCCAGGCGGTCCTGGAAGCCGCCGGCGCGAGCCTGGAGCACGTGGTCAAGACGACCGTCCATCTCGCCGACCTGTCCTACTGGGCCGCGTTCGACGCCGCCTACCGAGAAGTGATGCCGGCCCCTCTACCGGCCCGGACCACCGTCGGCTCACAGCTCGCCGGCATCCTCGTGGAGATCGACGCCGTGGCCGTGCTGGCGTGACCCCGGCCCGTTGTCGCCGCATAGGCTTGTGGGCCACGGCGGGAAGCAGCACCAGCTCCACAACTGCGGACAGGAGGGCCCCATGACCGACCAGCCCGTTATCGGCGTGATGCTTCCCCGCGACCTCCCGCACGGGCTGCTCCTGGACTTCGCCCGGCGCGCCGACAGTCTTGGGCTGGGTGAGCTCTGGGTTGTCGAGGACCTCGGGTTCCGCGGCGGCTTCGCGCAGGCGGCGGCGGTCCTAACGGTGACGTCGCGCATCCGGGTTGGAATCGGTGTGCTGCCGGCGAGCGCCCGGAACCCGGTGTTCGCCGCGATGGAGATCGCGACGCTCGCACAGGTCTTCCCCGGCCGGGTCGATGTCGGGATCGGTCACGGGGTGCCTGCGTGGATGCGCTCGGCCGGGGCGTGGCCGCGCGCGCCGCTGAGCGCGCTGGAGGAACACCTGTCGACGGTACGTGCGCTGGTGCGCGGCGAGGAGGTGGACTCGAGGGGCCAGGACGCCGTCACTCCGATCGCGGGCGTGCGCCTCGACCCGGCGGTTGTACCCGAGGTGCAGCCGTGCTTCCTCGCCGGTGTGCGCGGCCCAAAGTCGCTTGCCCTGGCGGGTCGCGTCGCTGACGGCACGGTGCTCGCCGAACCGTGCACACCCGAGTACGTCCGCGCGGCCCGGGAGCAGATCGCCGCGCCAGGACCGCACCGCATCGTCACCTACAACGTGGGGAGCGTGCACGACGACGCCGCGGTGGCGGTCGCCGAGGCACGCGCGGCGCTGCAGTGGATCGGGGAGCCGGACTGGGCGCCCCACCTGCGCCCGCTCGCCTTGGGCGACGAGGTGGCGGCGTTGCGCGCCCGATGCGGGTCGCGGGAGGAGTTCGCCCGCGAGCTGCCCGGCGAGTGGGTCTCCCAACTGGCCCTTGCCGGGACGCCTGACGCCGTCCGGGCGCGCCTCGGTGAACTGGCGGACGCCGGGGTCGCGAGCAGTGTGTTTCTCCTCGCCTCACCCTCCCCGATGTCAGCCCTGGAAGACGTCGCACGGGTGCTGTGAGTCAGTTCCACGCGGCACCCGTCGGCGAGAAGGCTCCGCGGGCGCGTGCACGCCGAGCCTCGCTTCGCGTGGGAGTCGTACCGACCTGGCGGGTATGCCGGCCTCGTCTTTGACCCACTCCTGCATGGTCGTGGGTAAAGTCGCAGGTCAGCAACGCCGCGTTTGCTTGCGCGGTGGTGGTCGGCTCGATGGCGCCCCCAGCGACCCGAGCGTCCGAACCGCCGCGGCACATGTCCGAGATCACGCGCTCAGCCGGGTCCGTATCGGGTCCGCGCAGAGCCCGGAACCCTCGCATCCACGGCGCTGTGGGCGAGCATTTCTGCAGGCCACGCACGGGCCGTGCGGGGGTTCACCATTCTCCTAAAGCGGGTGTCGCGCGTTCGAATCGCGCCAGGCGCACAGGGTGTTTGTGCAGGTCAGGGGCTGTTTCGGCGCCTCGGCCGCGGCCGATCCTCTGTCCGATTTGCCGCTCTTTGGTCAGCGTGTGGTCAGCGACATGTCTCAGAACGTGGACGGCCTGTCAAGCACGTGGACGGACGCCGACAGACCCTAGAGGCCGTTGGGCTGAGGCGCACCTCCGAGCCAGCTAGTCCCCTACGGTGTTGATGTGGATTGGGAAACGCTGCTGGCGTCACTGCTCGGTGTTGTCGTCGGCGGCGGCGTCACGTACCTCGTGGGTATGCAGCTCGCGCGCGTGGACGCCGCGCGACGCCGAGGGGAGGCCCTCCAGCATCGACTCCTTGACGCCGCGAACGCGTACCTCGGGGCGGTCGCCGAGTATCGCCGTCACGTCGGCGACACTCTCGACTGGATCGAGAACTGGAGGGCGTCTCGCGAGGCGGGCCACCGAGGCGGCCGGGATGTCATGGGATCGGAGGGTCGAGTCGATCGCACGGCGAGAAGAAGAGCGGGCGCGCGCCCTCGTCGAGCGCGTGCGTATGGAGCTCCTTGCCCCCGATCTTGCCCGGCTCGCGGGTGCTCTCCTGTCGCCGCCCGCCCCTGTCAGCGACCCTGCGCGGCAGGAGGCCGCGGAGGCTCGATGGCGGGCCGCACACGACGACTTCCTCTCGGCGCTTCGAGTCCGCCTAGACCTGCCTGGTGAGTGAGCGAAGCGGCAGGGGTCCAGCAGGGTGCTAGTCGCCTGGCGCGTCGTCTACTTGGTCGTCTCCCTCGCCAGCTTCCAAAACGAGGCCCCGAAGCCCTCCCTCACCAATGACCGCTTCACCGCGGGCAAGCCTCATGCAGCCCTCGAAGTGATCAATCGCCTGCGCGGCCACGGCTGCGCCCAGGGCTTGGACGGCTGTGTGCTCTGCCCGCCCGAAGCTTGCGGCGAGTAGTAACCGCAGGAGGCTGTACTTCTGCTCGCCACTCAACTCGTGTGAGGTGCACACGACTGAGTAGCTGCATGCGAGAGCCTCCCACAGGCGGAGTTCTCTCTCGTGGTGCAGGTCGCGAGACAAGTTCTCGAGGAACGCGTCGTAGTGCGCGATGTCAGGCTCGCCGCAATCGGCGAGGGCTTGCATGACCAGAAGGGCGCGCAGTGCGACATGGCCGCCAACGCGGCGGTCTTTCGCGGGTGACAGGTGGATGTCCTCGAGCGGGACTTCCGTGGGGGTGCCTCTGGCCGTCATGAGCGCACGGTGGCGCGCGAGTCCACCTGCCCGCCTCGGCGCAACGACACGCAGAACTTCCAGCGCTACCTGTTCTATGTGCTTGCCGCCAGCATCGATGGCCAGCAAGTCGGCAAGGGGTGGCGAGAATTCGCGGACTTGCTCTACCGACACGTCGAGCCAAAGCGGCACCACGCGTCGTCCCTCGGCCCCTATGGAGTGGGCGGTAATGCCCCTGAACTCATACCGCGTCCAACCACCTTCGCGAGCGGTTTCGATGAACGAAGGACTAATCACTACGAGGCCGCAGTTGGCGGCGGTGAGACCTGCGTCTATGGACGCCGAGAGACTGTCTCCGGGTGCCATCGAGTACTCGTCGTACCAGACAGTTGCGCCCTGGTCTGCCAGACACTCGACGAGGGGTCGAACGAATAGGTCCTTGTCCTACTGCTATGAGAAATGAAGGCGTCGGGCCGCTTGGAGGGTTCTCGCTTACTCGCCATCAGTCCATTGTGTCGCGAGACTGCATCCCCGGTACAGGCTGAACTCGAGCGATCTTGTTGGGAGGCAAGCGCCGCGCGGGGACCCTCGCGCCGCGTGCGAGCGTTGGCCCGGCTCGCCCGCCCAGCTGGCGGCGGGACCGCGCGAGGCAGTTGGACCTTCGGCCCTGGACAGCCGCGGCACGGGCGTCACGAGAACAGCCGTAGGACCTCACCGTTCCGCTCCTCTCCCAGTTCGGCGAGCGCCGTCGTCAGTTCCGCAAGGAGATCCGCAGTGAAGAGCTCTCCCGCCTCCGCGACAGCGCTCAGGTTCACGGCGTCATCTCGAGCAAGAAGGTGCACAAATCCCAGCCCGCTCGAGAAGTCGGTGTCATCGGGCGGCGCAGGTACGGTGTAGTTGACCACGCCTCCGACGTAGGGATTTCTGATGATCAAGTGCCCGGTCCTCTCGCCATCGGCGCCTTGGCGGTAGAACGCGACCTCGCCCCAGATCGCGCGACCGCTAGCTGCTGTGATCCGGATCTCGCGGTTCATGTGCTGGACCATGTGCCGCAGCGGTTCGGCTTGGTCGAAGGTTGCGAGTGCACGCCGGATCCGCTCATCTCGCTGCTTCATGCCTGGCGCCTGCCGCAGGAGCACTCTCAGTCTGTAAGCGTTATCGACGATCGTCCAAGCATCGGAGAGTATCTCGACGCGGGCCTGGTAGGGCGTCTCCACAGGTCTCAGATTGGCGACCGTGCGCGCGTATGCGACGTTAACCATGTCGAGTGACGCCTTTGCTGCGTCAATGTTGAGGACCTGCACTGGATCGATTCCGGCGAGAACGGGCAACTCTTCCATGGTGCCGAGAGTAGCCGCGCGAGCCGGAGTTGCTGCGCTGAGCGGGCTCCCAGCCACAACGAAGCGTCCCCGGCTTCACCCAACGTCTGGAACTTGAGGGAGGGCGGGCAGCGGTGCCTCCGTCAGCGGTATCGCGGGCAGTCGCTCCATCGCCTGCCACGTGGCTTCGGAGAACAGGTGGCCGTAGAGGTCCATCGTCATCGTGGCGGTGGAGTGCCCGAGGATCACCTGCACCGCCTTCACGTCTGCGCCCGCGGCGATGAGTAGCGAGGCGGCGGTGTGCCGCAGGTCGTGGATCGTCGTCCCCTCCACGCCCGCGCGTCGGGTCGCCTCCATCCACCCTGACCGCGCCCGGAAGTTGGTGTTCGTCCAGACACCACCGGTCGGGCTCGGGAACAGGTACCCGCCGGGCGTGGTCCCGGCGACCCGGGTCCGCACGTACTCGTCCGTCCAGCGCCGCCGGCACTGGCACGGTCCGGGTCTGGTGGGTCTTGGTCGCCCCGAACACCGCCCCGCTGGTCCGCTTGGACTGCGTCGCCGCGCGGTGCACGCGCACGCCGAGCCCGTGCGGGGTTTGCACGACGTCGTCGACCCGCAGCGCGGCCATCTCCGAGAGCCGGCACCCCGTCGTGCCGAGGAACAGCACGACCGGCTGGCACAGCGGCGGCACCGCCATGACCAGTCGGCCGAGCTGCTCGGGTCGTAGCCAGTGCGGCTCGCGCTTGGTCCTCCCCGTGGCAGCGACACCATCCGCGCGACGTTCGCGCTCAGCCGTCGGTCGCGGATCGCGTAGTCGAAAACCAGCCGGATCATCGACAGTGCCCGGCGTCGGGTCGCCGTGGCGAGCCCGCGGGCCGTCATGGCCGACATCGCGCGCTCGACGTCGGCCGCCGAGATCCCCGAGATCGGGAACGCCCCGATCTCCGGGAGCACGTACTTGTCCAGCAGGAACCGCGTGGTCTCCTGGCTGCGCACCGCCAGGTGACCACGCGAGGCCTGCCACTCGGCCAGTGCCGCGAACGTGATCCGCCCGCGCGTCGGGTCGATCCACGCGCCGGTGTCCAGCTTCGCCAGCTGGTCGGCCTCCCAGCGCTTCGCATCGACCCGGCGCGCGAACGACCAGCGGGTCGCGACGATGACGGTGCCGCGACTCCTCTGGCACGCGTGCCGAGCCGCACGGCCCCGGATCGGTTCCATACGCCACGAGAGTCGGCGAGCGGGGGGTCAGTGACCGCGGGCCCCGCCGGCCGCATCGCGCCTTCGAGGGGCGACTGACGGCGACCCGCGTCTCGGCATGGGCAATAGCAGCGGCATCCGCACGCCAACGTGGGACCGCGCCACTAATCCTGGAGGTTCGAACGGTCCAGAGCGTCGAGTGCCCAGTCGAATGGAGTCGCCCAGGTCTCCTGCAATCGCCTACCGCGCTCCCCGCTGTACCGCCTCTCGACAACAATATAGTCCCAAAGGCCCGCATTAGCCATCGGGCTCGTCCGTTTCTCGCGGATCAGGTCCAGGAGCGACGGCTCTCCAGCCTCGGCCATTGACTCGACCAGTTCGAGTGTCTGGAGGTCGATCACCTCCACCAATTCGGTATCCTTGCCGGAAAGGAGGTGCTTCATGCGAAGCACCTCACGCAACCGCAGGTTAACAAGGGGGTTGACTGCATACCCCTCAGTCAAGACTAAGATTGGGTAGAAGCGTTTTGAGACGATCGGCGCATGACCGGTGAGGCGGGACTCGTTTCGACGCAACTGCTTCACTGTGGTGTCGAGTTGAGCACACTTCGCAACCAAGACCTCGATCTCGTGCTCAATCGCTCCTTGGTGCGCATAGACGACTGGCCGCGCAAGGCGGCGTGTGCTTATTTCCACAACAGCCCACGCGTCCCCGTAGTCGACCGCCGCATCAGCCGTCTTCGGGCCTGGGCCGAAAGCAGCCTTTAGCGATGACTCGTGATAAACCCTCCTGGCCAGCCCCGCCTGGGATGACGCGATCGAGTCCAGTACGTTCCGCGCGTACGTCTCTGTCTTGGCCCGCAGCCGACCGATCACCCGGTCGGCGTCGGCTTTGCGACCGCCCGTCTTCAGTGCCTGCTCAAGGTCAAAAACCACAGGCCAACCGAAGACGCGCTCCTGAAGGAAGCGCGGGCTGATGATGACGTAGTCCCCGTGCCACTGGAGAACTGGATAGCGCTCCAGCGGCGAGAAGAGCCAGCCGATGGCCTCCCAGTTCTCGGCTTGGTCGCTCGCATAGATGCTTTCCTTCAGCGTCGCGACGGGCGCACTAATCAATTCCAGTGCGGCGTCTATTCGCTCCGGGTTCCACCCGAGATGTCGGAAGTAGTCCTTGCGTACGCCGTTTGCGCCATTCTGAGCTGCGGCCCAAAGAGCGAGCGCCACGACAGCGACGTCCCTAAGGGGCACTCCTGTCGCGTCGTGATACGCGTCTTCAAGCGCAGTCCCCGTCTCGTCCGGCGTGGTCCACCGGTAGCCGAAGAGCGCCATCGTGTTTGTCAGGTCGTGATTGCTGTTGAAGTGCTGGTTTGCGATGATCTCCGCCTCGAGCGCCTGCCCTCGGTCATCGTCGTCCTTGAGTGTCCCGAGCGCTCCCGCGATTGCCAGCATCGCGGCGGGCAGGAACTCGGTGTTCTCATCGCCACTCCGATCCTCGGGGCAGCGGAAGAGAGCCATCTTCAGCAGTACCAGGAGGACCTGGGGTACCAGAATGTGGTGGCCATTGTCGAGAAGACTCTTGACGAGGGCGCGCGCATCGCCCCGCAAGTACATCGTCGTGAAAGTCTCGTCGAGTGCCCGCTGATCGGCTCCATGTGACTGCAACTGACACATCCAATGCGTCACGAAGCGGACGGCTGCATTGAGCGAGATCCTCTGGAGCCAAGTGCCAGCGCGGTCCAAACCGAGTTGGAAGCCAAACACCTCCTGATCGGTGACGTAGACCTTGAACAAGTCGATCGGCCCTCGGCTGACTGCGTGGCGCCGTGGCACGAGTAGCCCGCTGGGGCGCGCGACGTGCTCGCCCAGTGGGGGGCCGGGGGCGTCGGCTAAGGTCCAACGCAGGGCGTTGGACTGACCCTCTGGCGCGAGTCCCGGCGGCAGGGTGCCAGCCAACGAGAGATCGGGTCCCTTTCCGTCATTTCGGGGCTGTGCCACGTGTCCGGAGACTAGTGGTTTGGCGCGCTGGTGCTCCGACTGGGGCAGGCTCTGTCGCGCGGTCTCGGGACTCCGTCGAGCGATCGCAACTCGTCTCGGGCGGCTGCTCGGGAGCTCACTGCCTCGACGCCACAGCGGCGAGCGGACCACCGCGTGGTCAGCGGAACTCCCGAAACAGTATCATTTCTCGAACTACTCGCATGTGTTTCCGCAGGTCAGAGCGTCGCGGCCAGACCAAGATCGAACTCCTTAAGCGGGTGTCGCGCATTCGAATCGCGCCAGGCGCACAGGGTGTTTGTGCAGGTCAGCGGGATGTTGATGTTGCAGATCCTCGCTTGAGGGCCGAGTCGCCGGATGAGCGTGGTCGCATTGGAGGCCGCGCACAAGGTTCTCAGCGGCTCGCGAAGTGCTTGCAGCCCGGGAGGCGACTGCCATCTCTACGTGGCGCGGACCCGTTGGCGCCTGGATCCGAGTGGTCGGCACTTTTCCCTGACTGCTCCTCCTTCGCGGCCGGCGTGTTCAGCCGCAGGCGACAGGTGCGACGGACGAACGGACGACGACGGGGCAGTCGAGCTTGAGCTCATCGGGCGGGGTCGGCGCGTCGTCGTCGAGGTGCACGGCCAGGGTGTCCACGGCCCAGGCGCCCATCTCGTAGTGGGGAAGTCCGATGGTTGTCAGGCCGGGGAACAGGCTGGCGGGGATGGGGTCCTGGTTGTCGAACCCCACGACGGAGACGTCCTCGGGAATGCGAAGTCCCAGCTCAGTGGCGGCCCGGTAGACGCCCATCGCCATCCGGTCGTTGTAGCAGAAGATCGCGGTGGGTCGGTCTGGGCGGGCAAGGAGCGTATGGCCCGCTTCGTACCCGCCCCATGCCTCGGAGGCCGCAGCCGCGACGAGGTCCTCCTCGACGGGGAGTCCGGCTTCGCGCAGGGCGCGGTCGTAGCCGCGGCGCCGTCCACGTGTGGCCGGCACGTCCTCGATTCCTGCGGTGAATCCGATCCGGCGGTGCCCGGCTCCGAGGAGCGCGCCGACTGCTTTGAGGGCGCCGCCCTCCTCGTCCGGTTTGACCGATGGCAGGCGGTGTGCGTGATCGGTGGCGCCGATCAGGACAGCCGGGACGTTCGCGAGTTCGCGCGGGGGATGGACGACGTCGTGGAAGACGGTGGCGTAGATGATGCCGTCGACCTGGCGGTCGAGCAGTGCTCGGACGTCGTCGCGGCGGGCGTCGGCGTCGGCGAGCAGGGGGGAGTTGATGATCACAAGGGTGAGGTTGTGACGGCTGGCGGCTTCCTGGGCCCCGAGGATGATGCGGCCGGCGTGGGGTGTGGTGGCGATCTCCTCTGTGAGCAGGCCGATCATCTCGGACGTCTTGGTCCGCAGGCCCCGTGCCAGGCGGTTCGGTCGATAGTTGAGCTCGGCTGCAACGGCCTTGACGCGGTCGCGCGTCTCGGCGTTGACCCTGGTGTGCGGAGTCTCGTTGAGCACGTGGGAGACGGTGGTGACCGAGACGCCGGCCGCGTGGGCGACGTCCCGGATGCCGACGTGCTTGGTCACCACCGTCTCCCCCATGAGATTGGACTGTTCGGACAGGCTAGCGACTCACTCATCGATCGACCGCGACTTCGCGGCAAGGCTGCACGGCGGGGTTGGCGGCAGGTAGTCCTCGACGCCTGGCCGGGGGTTGCCCGGCGCCGCGGAGATCACCTGCCCGCTCCGAACACATCCCCCCCCCGCGAAGCCGCCTGATCGGAACCGATCGCCGGGGTCGGCCTGAAGGCATTGGCGGCCCTGTCCATGACGACCTGGCGGTCGGCTCCCGAGTCTAGGACCACATTGTCGCGGGATTGAGCTTCGATCAAGACGGCGGTCACGGCGAGCTCTCCCAACGCCTCGGTGGTCAGCAGTGCGTCCACCTGCGCGGCGAAGCAGGAATCCCCTATGGCGAGTCGGACATCCTTGGCCACCACATGGTTGTTGGCGACGTAGTTGCCGCTGCCCGAGACGACATGCACGATTACCGGCTTCGCGCCCGACGGCCTGATCTTGCGGGCATCGACGACCTCCGAGAAGTGATTCCCGATGACCGAGTTCTGATCCCCCTCGACGACGAGGATCCCGTAGGAGTCGTCTAGGCCGTTGCCCACACCCGCGAAGGGGGCCCACGGTTCGTCATCGCGCAGGAGGTGGTTGGAGGCGACCAGGTTCTCCGAGCATCTCGCTCGGAGAATCACAATACCCGGGTAGAAGGAGTGTAGGCGGTTGCCGGTGACAATCGAGCGCGTGACGCCGGCGAGCTCGATGCTGCTGGCTCCGCGGGGAAAGATGTTGTTGGCTGCGATCAGCAGTCCGCCGTGGTTCTCTGCGAATACCGAAGGCCCGTTGAAGCCCGCTCCAATCAGGTTGTCGGTGACCTTCGAGGCCTGCCCCCAGCCACGCAGCTCGATGCAGCTGCCGCATTCGGCGACGAAGTTGTCGTGGACGGACAAGGCGTCGGCGTGATGTATCACCAGGCCGTGCTCGAGGTAAACGAGCCCCATGCCGGTGATGCGAAGCGAGTCGTTGGCGCTCGCCACGAGGATGCCGGTCTTCCCGTTCCTGTAGGTGTTGGCGGCGGGCATCCCAGAGCCGTCTTCACAGAAGCGGAGCCCGTCGATGCAGAAGTTGGCGAACTCGACCGAACTGACTCGAGGGTTCCCGGGGCGCTCGACTCGGAATGCGGCTCCCGAGGACTCGTTGCCGCCCTCCTGCGGTGCGAGGTCGACGAGCACCCGGCTTCCGCCCGGCCACAGCTCATGCAGGTTCGGCCACTCGTCCTCAGGCACGTTGAAGCGGATGCTCGACGATGTGAAGCCGTGCCCGGAACCTTCGATCCTGAGGTAGCTGATGTCGATCAGCACCTGCGTCCGCAGGCGGTAGTCCCCAGGCGGGATGTAGATCACCGCACCCGGCTTGCCGCCGTCGCGCACGTCAATGGCCGTCTGCCTGCGCTTGATGTCGGCAATGATGTTGTTGATCACCTCGCCGATGTCTTCGAAGGGGTCACCGGTAGGCCACGTCGTGACGTCGTAGCGATTAGTGCTGGCCATGTACTGCCCTTCCTGGGGCGATTGCTCGCACACTGCGCAAGCGTGGTGCTCGGGTCTGGGACCGCAGAGCCCCGGTATCGGACTGACCATCGGATCCGCTCAGCCCTTGACCGCGCCAAGCGTGAGGCCGGCGACGATGTGCCGCTGGAGGACGAGGGTCAGGAGGATCACGGGGACGGAGTAGAGAGTCGCGAGGGCGGTCATCGGGCCCCAGTCGAGACCGAACTGGGTCTGGAAGTTCGCGATGACGATGGGGGTTGTCTGCGCCTTGACCGAGGTCAGGAGCAGAGCGAAGAGGAACTCGTTCCAGGAGGCCAGGAAGGCGAAGATCGCGGTTACTGCCATGCCGCCGGAGACAACGGGCAGGATCACTCGCCATAGCGCGACGAGCCGGGAGCAGCCGTCGACCTTCGCGGCCTCCTCGAGCTCGTACGGGACGGCCTCAAAGAAGCTTGCCATCAGCCAGATCGACAAGGGCAGCGAGATGGTCGTGTGGGCGATCGCCAGCCCCGTCGGGGTGTCGGTCAGGCCGAGGAAGGCGATGGTCGACATGAGGGGTACGCCGACCGCGACCGGCGGGACCATGCGGGTGACGAGCGCGGCCATGATGAAGATGCGGCCCGCACGGGTGCGGAACCGCGTGATCCCGTACGCGGCCGGGACGGCCAGGGCCAGGCTGAGCAAGGTGCTGATCGTCGCGGTCGAGACGGAGTTGGTGAACGAGGCGACGACGCCGGAGCGCTCAAGGGCGGTCCCGTAGTTCGCAGTGGTCCACACGGGCGGCAGGATCGTCGGCGGCACGGCATTTGTCGCCAGCGGTGTCTTGAAGGACGTCAGCAGGAGATAGACGAACGGGAAGCCGTACAGGACGATGACGCTGGTCAGCAGCGTCCAGAGCAGCGCACGCGTCCCGCGACGACGGGTCTCGAGACCGTTCACCGGTCGACCCCCGGTCGCCAGATGTACCAGACTGCGACGGTCGCAACGGCGAGCATGGCCAGGAGGTACACGGTGCCCATCGCACTGGCCAGGCCGGGCTCTCGGAACCGGATCATCGTCTGATAGATGAGCAGGCTCAGGGTCTGCGACGCGTTCTGCGGGCCACCGCCGGTCTGGATGAGGATGATGTCGAAGGCCTTGGCGGCGTCGATCCCGCGCACGATGAGCGCCACCGCGATGACCGGGCGTAGCAGAGGCACGATGATCCGAACCAGCATCGTCCAGGCCTTGGCTCCGTCGAGGCGCGCGGCCTCGAGCAGATCGCCCGGGATGTTCTGCAGGCCGGCGAAGAGGACCAGCGTCATGAACGACGTGGTCAACCAGATGTCCGGGATCGCCACGGCCCACAGGACGATGTCGGGGTCCGATAGCCAGCCGATCTGGTTGGGGGAGTCGAGCAGGCCTGCTCGGAAGAGCAGGTGGTTGACGATCCCCGAGTTGTCGATGAGCAGGAACCGCCACAGCAGACCGGCGACGACGGGAGCGATCATCAGCGGGTACAGGAAGACCGTGCGCAGGACGGATGAGCGCTGGCCGAGGGCGCTGAACAGCAGAGCGGTGGCAAGGCCGAGGACGAACTCCGCCGTCACGACGATCGCGGTGTATGCAATCGTGCGCCCGGCCGCCCCGAGGAATGACTCGCTCGTGAAGATCTCGGCGTAGTTGGCAAGACCGACGAACTCCCTTGGCCCGCCCTTGATGGGCGAGATCTCGTAGAAGCTGTCGATCACCAACCGGGCGAGCGGCCACGCGACGAAGGCCGTGAGGAAGGCTGCGGCCGGCACCATGAGCAGCGCGGCGAATCGCTTGTCCGAGAGGTGCACGTCGAGCCCTTCCCGCGTCAGAGCCGGTAGTTGGATGTGATGGGTGCCGGCGGCCGGCCGGGCAGGGGGTGCCGGCCGGCCGCCGGAAGGTTCAGCCGAGGATCGCCTCGACCTGTGCCTTGGCGTCGTCGAGCAGCTGCTGCGTGTCGGCGTCGCCGACGACGGCCTTCTGGAGCATCGGAACCAGGACCGTGTCGACGATCTGCTGCCACTTGTCTGTCGCCGGTCGCGGCATCGTCCCGTCTGCCTCGAGAGTCTCGATGAGCGCGGCGAGGTTCTCGTGGCCCTCGACCCCCACCAGCGACTCGAGCGCGGGCTTCGTGGCGGCCAGGCCGAGCGCGGTGTTCAGTCCCAGCTCGTTGTTGTCGAACGCGAACTGGATGAACTCCTTGGCAAGGTCCGTGTTCTGGGTCGCGGTGGGCACCGAGAGGTACCAGGCACCCGGGACCGCTCCGATGCCACCCGGGCCGGCAGGCATCGGGGCGACGCCGACCTTGCCGAACACGGCCGAGTCCTCGGGCGTCTGGGTGTATGCGTGTGCCCAGAAGCGCATCATGGCGGTCTGGCCCTGGTAGAAGAGGTTCTGCGCTTCGGCCCAACCGATCTGGGCCGCCCCCTCGGGAGCGGAGCCGTCCTCGATCAGGGGCGCGATGTAGAAGTCGAGAGCCGCCTTGTGCGCGGCGTCGTCGATGATGACGTTTCCGTCGGCGTCGAGAACCATGCCGTCGGCGCCGGCTTGCAGCACCGTGGCCAGCCACTCGGTCTCGACAGCGCCCTTGACGTCGGTGCCGTACATGTCGATCGCACCGTCCCCGTCGGTGTCACGGGTGAAGAACACGGCCACGTCGCGGTACTCCTCCCACGTCGTCGGGGCGGCGAGCCCGTAGCCGTACTCGGTCTCGAAGGCCTCCTGCTCGGCGGGGTCCTCGAACAGGTCGCTCCGGTAGAACAGCACCTCGGCGTTGGTCCACACCGGCATGCCGATGTACTGGCCACCCACCTTCGCCTCGTCCAGCAGGGCGGGGTACAGGTCGGCGGTGACCTCGTCGGTGAACATATCGTCCAAGGGCAGAACACCGTCGGCGAAGGCCGTCAGCCAGATGGCGTCCAGGGCGGCGACGTCGAAGGAGACGTTGCCCGAGGCGAGCTCGGTCGACAGTCGGTCGTAGAGCCCGTCGTAGGGAAGCTCGACGAACGTCACTTCGTTGCCCGTGTCAGCCTTCCAGGCGTCTGCCACCGGCTGAAGCTCGGCCAATCCACCACCTTCGACGAGCACGGTGATGGCGCCGGCCGCGCTCTCGCCGTCGTCGGTGGCGACGTCATCGGAACCGCCTGCACCGCAGGCGGACAGGGCAAGGGCGGCGCTCAGGGTGAGGGCCGTCACGCCGGTCCTTGCGCGTCGGTTCGACGGGCGGGCGGCGGGAACACTTCGTGGCTTCATTGCGCGGGCTCCTTCGTCAGCAACGGGTGGCGACCCGGTCTCCACCGGCGCCAAAACGTTCTGCCCAAACGTTTTGGCGAAGTTAGCATCCGCCGGATGAGCGGTCAAGAGAGGAGGTGCGAGCGTGATCTCTTTGTGATACTCCCGCAATCCCAGGATCTCGCGAGGTTCGAGCTCGCGCCGCGCAGGAAGCGCTCGTCGAGGCCAGGGGGGATCACGGGCCGTCACTTGACGGAGGTGGTGCGGTACTCCACAGTAGTGCGCAAACGATTTGGCACCGACATGCCGCCACCGACCGAGCTGGCCGCGCCGACAAGGGTCACAGGTTCGAAGGGACTTCCCGTGAGCATCGCCACCACCCGCCCACACCTGCACTTCACCGTGCAGGAGGGTTGGATCAACGACCCGCTCGGGCTGACCTTCCACGGCGGGCGCTACCACCTGTTCTTCCAGTTCGTCCCGGGACGGACGCAGTGGGGACCGCGCCAGTGCTGGGGCCACGCGACGAGCGACGACCTGCTGCACTGGACCGAGGAGCCGGTCGCCCTCGCCCCCGGGGAGGGCGACGACGGCGTGTGGTCGGGGTCCATCGCCGTCCCGGACGAAGGCCCGGCGCTGCTGTTCTACACGACAGTGAGCCTGGACGACGTCCAGATCGGCAAGGTGAGAGTCGCACGGCCAGCGGATGACACCTGGATGACGTGGCATAAGGGAGACGTCGTAGCCGAACTCCCCCCCGGCGTCGAGGTCGTCGCCTTCCGAGATCCGTACGTCTTCCACGACGGCATCGCATGGCGGATGCTGATGGGCGCCGGCCTGACCGACGGAACCGCAACCGCCCTCACGTACAGGTCGGACGACCTGAACCACTGGGTGTACGACGGTCTGCTTGCCTCCCGCCACCGACGTGAGACCGAGCCGTTGTGGACGGGCGTCGTCTGGGAGTGCCCGCAGATCTTCCGTCTCGGGGACAGGTGGGTTCTCACCTTCTCGGTCTGGGAACCGACCGTGCCGCACTACGAGGCCTACGCCATCGGCGACCTGGTGGACGGGCGCTTCACCGCGCAGACCTGGGGGCGACTGAGCTACGGCCCCTCTTACTACGCCGCCTCAGCGTTCGTCGGCCAAGACGCAGACCGCGGACTCATCTACTGGCTGCGCGATGTCGACGACCCGGCCGGGCGATGGGCCAGCGCGCACTCCGTGCCCCACCGGCTGAGCCTCGTGGGGGATCGAGTCGTCTCAGAACCGCCCCCGACACTCGTCGCCGCGCGGGTGGGCGAGCCCATCGTGTCTTTCGGCGGGAGCGTCGAGATCGGCTGGGTCAGCGACCTCGAGTGGCGACTCGCAGGGCCCCGCGTGCAGGCGGTGCTCGTGGTAGCTGGCGCCGAAACGGGCGGCGAGGAGTTCCGCCTCGCCGCCTCGGATGGCGAGTTGACAGCCACCGTCGCTGCAGGCAGCTGGACCATGCCACTGAACGACCGGGACGTCCGCGTCCTCATCGACGGGCCGATCGTCGAGATCTTCACCACCACCGGGGTGATGGCACTCCCGATCCCCAGTGAAGGACCCCTACGTGTGGTCACGCTGACCGGGGAATCGCAGCTCACCGCCCACCCACTGACATGAGTACAACGAGTCGAAGGCAGCGCTGTGTCGAACGCAAGCATCGAGGTCATCGGCGAGTCCGTAGTCGACTGCGTCGAACGCCGCGACGGCACCGTCACGACCCATCCCGGTGGCAGCGCAGCCAACGTGGCGTTCGGCCTTGCCCGGCTGGGTCGGGAGGTCGCCTTCCTGACCCAGCTCGGTGCCGATAGCCACGGCGCGCTCATGCGCAGGCACCTGGAGGGCGTTGGAGTGCGACTTGGCAGATCCGGTGACGTTGCCGCGCGGACACCCTCGGCGGGGGCGCAGCTCGACGCATCGGGAGCCGCACCCTACGACCTGGACGTCGACTGGCGCCTGCCCCTGGATACCGCCGCCGTCGGGCACCACCACCTTCACCTCGGGTCCTTCGCCGCGTTCCTCGGCAGCGCACCCGCCGACGTCGAGGCGGTGCTCGCCAAGGCCCATGCCGCCGCGACGACCAGTTTCGACCCGAACATCCGCCCCGCACTGCTGCCGGCCCAGCACCGGTCAAGGCGAGCGACGAGGACGTCGCGTGGCTCTACCCCGACCTCGAGGCGGTCGACCTCATCGCGCGGTGGCTGACCCTCGGGCCTTCGCTCGCCGTCGTGACGCTGGGAAGCGAGGGTTCGATCGCCGCGACACATGCAGAACTGTTGGCGATCCGGCCGATGCGCGTCGAGGTTGTCGACACCGTCGGTGCGGGCGATGCGTACATGTCCGCCCTGCTCGACGGCCTTGCCAGCGCTGACCTCATCGGCGTTGCACGCCGCGAAGCCCTTCAGACTGCTACCGCCGGGACAGTGTGGGCAGTCGTCGAGCGGCGTCGTGCGCCGCGGCGCTCACCGTGATGCGCGCCGGCGCGAACCCGCCGCCCACGCAGGAACTGCTACAGAACGAGGTCGCAGTGTCCCTGCGCCCAGACTCATCCATCCAGTAGCAGTGAGGCGATGTTCTCGGATCTCGACCTCGCCCGCGCCCGGGCTCAGTCCAGGCGGGCTCTCGACGCATCTGTGCTCGTCGGTCGATCGTCCGGAGGCGAGCCCGAGCGCCTCCATCCACGCCCATGGACGCACCCGCTCCCCACGGAGGTCCGTATCGGGTCCGCGCAGAGCCCGGAACCCTCGCATCCACGGCGCTGTGGGCAAGCGTTTCCGCAGGCCACGAACGGGCCGTGCGGGGTTCGCCATTCTCCAGAAGCGGGTGTCGGCAGTTCGAATCTGCCCAGGCGCACAGAGTGTTTGTGCAGGTCAGGGGCGGTTTCTAGGACTCTGATGCGGGGGCTGCGGAGCCCGATTTCGGGCTCGTGGTCAGCGTATGGTCAGCGGGTTGTCTCAGGACGTGGACGGCCTGTCTGGAACGTGGACGGACGCCGGCGGGCTGGGCCGAACGAGTGGCTTCGACATCGCCAGCCCGCGGCCGTCCCGGGTCGGACGGAGGGTCTGCTAGCGAAGGCGGTGCTCCGAGAGCTCCCGCCCCTGCCTCAACGCCAGCTCAGGGCGTGCCCAGCGTTGGTCCCAAGCGCTCGAGCGTTTCCTTGAGTCGGTCTTCACCCGAGAAGACCGCCCAGTCGTACTCGGCTGCGCGAGACGCAGCTGTCGCCACCTGCCTCCGCACCCACTGACCCGGTAGGTCGACATCGGTTGAGATGCTCCACCGGCCAGCAGCTCTCACTAGTGCATAGTTCCTCAAGGCGAACGGTGCTGCGTCCGCCAGTGCGCCGATAGGTCGTGGCGATAGCTCGTCAAAAACGGCTCGGGCGACCTCGCCTGAGTCAGGGATAAGGTGCAAGTGACCGTGGACGATGCAAGCACCACTGCCCGCGTCGGTTCGGTGACCTCCGGAGCCATGCTCGAAGACTAGGTAGTCCCCGAAGACGGGCACGAGGGCGGCGAGCAGTTGAGTTATCCAATCATCCAAAGCGCCAAGCGTCTCCACGCCGAGCGCAGCTACCGAGTCGACATGCTCTGTTGTCACAAGAAGCAGGTAGCCCGGAACCAGCATTCCGATAGTTGGCGTCAGGACCACGCCAGGACCTGAGGCTAGAACCGCATTGAAGGTGCTGCTCGGGGAGGCAGGTGCTCGAGGCCCAACTGACGGGATTCCTTCACAGTAAGGGCAGTCCGGCGCTGGCCCACTCGCTTCATTCGTCACTCTTGCGACCCGTTCCGACGGCAACAATAATTGAAATTACTGCAGGAAGCCCGACGCCGGCCACGATTGCGCTCGCATCCCAGCCGGCGGATAGGACCAAGTAGAGTGTCATCACTGCCACGACGCCGCTAAGTGCAAAGACTGATAATCGAAGCCATGGTGACCGGAAACCTAGCGAGTCTATGGCGAGTGCCGCGAGCGACGTCCTATGTGCCCGAGTTGTGACCGCGATGCCGGACCGGTTCCAACGAACTTCGGCATCCTCTGGGCCGATCAACAGGCTCAGTTCGTGCGCTGCGTTGGCGCGCTGCACTACCGTCCACACGGTAGTTGACTTGTCGTCTGGATTCGGCCAGCGACCATTTGCTCCCTTTTCGACCCATCGGCGCACGACTGCCCAGTAGGGTACGCGCGAGCCAAGCGGGTCAACGGAAAGTAGGGTGAGAACCACCTCGGCGTCGACATCGTGCGAGAGCGTTACCCGGTTGTACTTGGGAGGAGACGGCGCTTGGTCGGACTTGGGCGACGACATCGAAGCGTCGTAAGTCTCAGTGACAGTGGACCCAGAGATCCCGGGCCACTCCCTCGTCAGGAATTCAAGACCCTTTGTGCAGGCGAGTTGTTCGGGCCCGTCGATGGCAGTCAGGGCCCTAAGCGCCAACGCAGTGTGAACGACGCTCGGCGGCGAGCCGGGCTTCTCGCCCCACGAGCCGTTGCTGTTCTGTTGGCTCCTCAGCCAGTTCGCGGCCCGGGAGAGGCGTCCGATGGGGGGCGAATCAAGACGCGCCAGGGTAAGGGCGGCACTGGCGGTAAGGCACGTTCTCGAAGTATCGTCCGCTGTTGAGCCCCAGCCCCCATCCGCGCGCTGCGCTCCCAGCAGCCAGTCTCGCCCCGACTGAATAGCGGCGGCAACCCCAGGTCCCTCAGATCTCGCTACGGCTGCCAGCGTCGGGGCGGTGCCTTCAACGGTCGCCCGGTCCGAGAGCGACAGTATGCACCACCCTCCCCTGTCCTCTTCAGAATCCCTTTGTGCGGCAACTAGACCCCGGACAATGGCCGCGTCGAGCGCGGAGTCCAGCGCATGCTGATCGCGAAGGTAACTGAGGGGAACCGCAGATCCCGTCGTGCCGATTCGTCGGAGGGCGAAATTGTTGTGCCACCCCGCGGTGCCGGTCGCGGCGTCCTCGACGACGCGCTCCTTCAGGAAGCGGGTGGCTGCGCCGGAGAGGGCTCTGAGATCGCGCGCGCGAAGGGTCGAGCCATGCGGATGTGTTGACGTCACCCTCGGATGATGGCAGAGACTCCCTCGTGAGGTGCGCAAGCGGGAGATTCGACATGGGAGTCGCGCGCTCGCGGGGCGCGGACAGGCGGGTGTCGCCATGTGCGGTGACGTGGCGCACCGTCAGCGCCAAACGACCGCTCGCGCGCCGCGGCGGCATCACGCCAGACAGACACCCGAGCGACTCTCCCGTGCTGCCTCAGGTGCCCCGAGCTGAGCCGCGGCTCTCCGGCTCACTGTGCCCCTTCGATCGCCCGTGGCGCCTCCATTAGCGGTATCGCCGGCAGACGCTTCATCGCCTGCCAGGTCGACTCGCAACACACGCTTCAACTGCGCCCAGGCGAGGGCCGCTCTGGCCGAGTTCCACTCGTGGGGTCGAGAGATGCGGGCGGAGTCGTCGAGGGCGCTCCTCGCTGGCCCGACCGTCCTGCACGCGGGGCAACCGTCGCGACCTCACCGCTACCTTGGTTCATCGGCGACTGACTCGACCCCGCGGGGATCCTGACCCGGCCCGGAGACCTGCAGAGATTCAAGCCCACCGCCCGGAAGGACCCGAAAATGCTACTCGATCGGTTTCTGGAAGAGATCGCCTAGAGCCTTTGTTTGCTCCAACTTCTCTGCCGACCCGTTGTCCGGTTCTAGCGCCAACGCTTCGCGTCCACGTTCTTGCAGCGTCCAGATCGGCCAATCGCGCAAAGTGCTGACTTCTTCGTCAGTGAGCTCACTCAGGCAGTATCCAACGTCGCCAGAGTCGCCAAGCAGGATGGCGCACGAAATTTCGACAAAGTGGGGTAGCTCGACCTTACCTCGGTTCGCAGAGCGCTTCAAAGCGCGTATGGCCCTTTCGTCCCGCGGCGAGAGTCGGCCGGTGCGCGCGGCAATCTGCCACCTATTGATTAGGTAAGGCGGCTGTCCTGGCTCCTTCGAGAGAATCCAGTCGTTTAGCTCCTCGGCGCCCTTCAGGAACTCGCTGCGCCGCCGCGGCACCGCGTCTGCTGCGGCGATGAGCCGGAGAACCATCGCGGTAGCTCTCGCTGCCGTGTCGGGATAGCCGGAAATCTTGTCAAAGGCGGCTGCGATCTCAGTGAGGCGTAGATTGAGCGTAAGAGGGAGCCCAGTTTCGTCGACGATTTCGTAGGGGCTCACTCGGACGTGCCGAACTCCGCCGTGGTCATCTTCGATCCTCGCGGCGAACTGGCGATGGTTCTTCGTCCCGAAGAGGTCGATGCACTTCCATTCTCCAGGCTCCTGGCCAGGGATCCAGAGTAACTCTACGCGCCACGGTCCGACCGTATGGGCGACGCGCATGGGACCATCGAAGCTCTGAGCAACCTCTTTCCCGCCGAGGAGAGCGGCGTGGAGTACCGCTAACCCGTGCGATTGCGCATCTGTGATCTCGGAGAGGTCCACGAGTCTCACATCTACGGCTAGGTACCTGAACAACTCCATGAGGTTGGCGAGGTGCGCGTGGTGCTCGCGAAGGTGCAGGCAGTCGTCGAGATCGCGGAGGCTGAACCCTACGGTCTTGCCGTTCAGCTCGAAGCTGCGCGTATCCACGCAACTGAGGAAGAAGTCGATGTCAGAGAAGCGTGCGTCGAGGTTGTCCTGGAGTCGGAGTGAGATGCTTCCTTCGCCGTCTGCCCCCGGCGCCTTCACCCGCAGGCGCAGTCCGGGACTAAGTTCGAACTCGACGGTCTTGTCATCGATCCGCTTGCTGACCTGTTTGCGAAACTCGGTGTTGCCGCTTCGGATGACATGTTCAGTATGCACCCCGACATACTCGGCCGGAGCGAACATGAACGTGCCGTCGACGGGGAGCGTCGTCCCGTCTGCCCGGGTAATCACCACGGAGAAGTCTCGTTCAGAGTGCTTGAGTGCTACTGGCTTACCAACGTCCAGTTCCATTGCCGTATGGATGGTAATCTCGCGGATGTCGTCCAGGACTGCTCCGCTCGCCCTCAACGCGGGGTCTTCACTTCGGGTTTGGTGTGCGAAGGCCAGTAACGCTTCGAGCAGTTCCGGATCGGAGGGGAGGGGCTCCATCCGAACCCGGACCGTCTTCTTCTTCGGCGGTGCCTCGCGGAGAAGTTCGTCGATCTTGAATGGACTCAGGGTTGCGTAGTACGCCTCCCGCCTGTCGGAAGCTGGGTCGATGTACACGACGAAGAAGAGAACGCCTCGATTGTGCAGGTGCCCACGGAGGTCAGAGCGCGAGACGGGAAACGCTGGCCTGTGGCCGTCCTTGGGCAGCCCGGTCCTGCCCTTCACCTGGACCGGTACGCGCCCGAGGAAGTCTTCCTTGGCTTGGCTGTCGGGGTGCGCGTAAATATCGACATGCCCGTCGGTGAATGGCGTCTTGTCGTTGTGGTCGATCTTGGGCCTGAGCTTCGGGCAGCGGGCGATCACGTCGCTGATCCTGTTGACGGCGAGCAGTTCCACGTCCACAGCGTCATCTTGGCGCACGGACGCGGGCTGGCGGGCAGTGAAGGGCGAGGGGTGTTGCGCTCGGATCTTTGCGGAGGTCGTGACCAGGCCGTCGGTTAGTGATCCCTCTGCTCGGAGGGACTCTCCTCACAGTGTTGGGTGTGGCTGGCTCGGTCGAGGGGCGGGTCAAGCACTCGACGCGCGTCCATCAGCGGTATCGCTGGCAGCCGCTCCATCGCCTGCCACGTCGCCTCGCTGAACAGGTGCCCGTACAGGTCCATCGTCATCGTCGCGGTCGAGTGCCCCAGGATCACCTGCACGGCCTTCACGTCCGCCCCGGCCGCGATGAGCAGCGACGCGGCGGTGTGCCGCAGGTCGTGGATCGTCGTCCCCTCGACGCCCGCCTCGCGGGTGGCGTCCATCCACCGCGACCGTGCTCGGAAGTTGGTGTTCGTCCAGACCCCACCGGTTGGGCTCGGGAACAGGTACCCGCCCGCCGCGGTCGCGGCGACCCGCTCGCGCACGTACCCGTCGAGCGCCGCTGGAACCGGCACCGTCCGGGTCTGGTGGGTCTTCGTCGGTCCGAACACCGCCCCGCTGGTCCGCTTGGACTGCGTCGCTGCCCGGTGCACCCGCACACCGAGACCATGCGGCGTCTGCACGACGTCGTCGACCCGCAGCGCAGCCATCTCCGAGAACCGGCACCCGGTCAGCCCGAGGAACAGCACCGCGGGTCGGCACAGCTCCGGCACCGCCATCACCAGCCGCCCCAGCTGCTCCGGGCGCAACCAGTGCGGCTCGCGCTTCGTCGCCCCGCGCGGCAGCGACACCATCCGCGCGACGTTCACGCTCAGCCGCCGGTCGCGGATCGCGTAGTCGAACACCAGCCGGATCATCGACAGCGCCCGACGCCGCGTCGCCGTCGCCAGCCCGCGGGCCGTCATCGCCGTCATCGCCCGCTCGACGTCCGCCGCAGAGATCGCCGCGATCGGCACCGCCCCGATCTCCGGCAGCACGTACTTGGCGAGCAGGAACTCCGTGGTCTCCTGGCTCCGCACCGCCAGGTGCTCCCGCGACGCCTGCCACTCCGCCGCGAGAGCCGCGAACGTGACCCGGCCCCGCGCCGGATCGATCCAAGCGCCACTGGCCAGTTTCGCCAGTTGGTCGGCCTCCCAGCGCTTCGCATCGACCCGGCGCGTGAACGACTTCTGGGCGATGACCCGGCGCTCGAAGAACACCTTCGCGCGCCAGGTCACCGACCCGGACGGGAGCACCCGTTTGGTGACGGACATCAACGGCGGCGGTGCGGCATCGCCGGCTCGCGGTCCACCCACGACGCCGGGATCAGGATCACCGAGCCGAGGCGGCGGCACGGGATCTGCTCGGTCTCGGCCAGGTGGTACAGGGTCCGGATCGGCACCCCCAGGAACGCCGCCGCGTCCTTCACGCGGTAGTACTGCCGCCGTGCGGTCGTCTCGCTGGTCTCCGAGTGCTGCGATGTCGTGGTCATGGTCGTTCTCCTTCTGTGTTGGGTTGGCGTTCCCTACAGCCCGAGCACCGGTCCATCGGGGATCGGTGGCGGGACGCGAGTCAAGCGATACGGCGCAGGCTGTGGAGGAACCGCGCTCCACGGTTCCTGTGGACGAACCGGCGGCACGACGGGTGCGACCTGGTCCGGGTGGTAGGTCTCCCAGGTCTCGGTTGCGCTGGGTTCGGCGTGGCTGGTGGCGAGGATCTGCTCAAGCACTTCCCTGCCCGACGAGGGCGCTTGGCCGGGTAGGCAGTCCGGGTCGGGTTCGACGACGACGTAGGAGCGGTTGGTGCGGCGGCCGCGGCTCATCGCGACGTACAGGTCCTCGCGGCCCATACCGGGGGCGGCAATGGTGTGGGTCTCGTCGACGGTCATCCCCTGGGTACGGGCGATCGTGGTGGCGTAGCCGAGCTCGACGTGCTCGGCGACGTAGGACGCCGGGAGGCGAACGGTGCGCCCGTCGATGCCGGGCTTCCGGGTGGCGGGTCGGACGCGCATCGCGCCGTCGGGCAGGACGTCGGTGACGTCCCAGAAGGCACCGTTGCGCACGTACCCGTCAGGGGTTGCGATGCGCCGGTGGTTGCGGCGGGTGACGATCCGGTCGCCGACCCCGGCGGTCAGGCCGTCGTGAAGGGTGACGCCGTCGCGGGTGATGGTGCCGGCCAGGATGCCGTCGGAACGAGCCCTGGCGTTGAGGTCGCGGACGGTGCGGTTGTCGACGGCCTGCAGGATGGCGGCGCGGTCCTGGTCGCGGGCGGTGGTCGCGGCGGCCAGGGCGTCGCCGAGCATGTCGTCGTGGATGCCGGAGGTGAAGGCGCCGTGGGCTTCGTAGGAGTTGAGGGCTTCGGGGTGGGCGTGGCGCAGCTCGAGGCTGGCTCTTGCTTCCCAGGGGTTGGTGAACCGCCACAGGCTGGTGAGCTCGGCGGTGGGTCCGCGGCGGGCGAGCATGCCGAACGCCCCGCCGGCGTCGACCGACCCGCGCTGCAGGTGGTCCCCGACCAGGAGCACCTTCGCGGTGGCGGCGCGTGCCTGGTCGACGATCGCGGCCAGGGTCCGGGTGTCGGCCAGCGACGCCTCGTCGACGATGACGAGCTGGCCGGGGGCGAACCGCCAGGTGTCCTGATCGGCCCGCAGCCGCCACTGCTCCTCATGAGCTGCGCGCGTCTCGCGGAAGTCGCCCGTGAACTCCCGCTCGACGGCCTCGCCGTACCGAATTGCGCGGGCAGCGGCCCCGTCACCGGTCGACTCGTAGAGCCACTTCGCGGTGGTCTCGCAGGTGACGCCAAGGGACTCGGACAGGGTGTGCGCCGCAGTCGCCGACGGCGCGAGGCCCACCACGGGTCCGATGCCCTGACGCCAGAACGACGTCAGCGCCGCGAGGGTTGTCGTCTTGCCCGAGCCCGCCGGGCCGACGATGACGTCGAGCAGCCAGCCGGAGGTGATGACGGCCTCGGCTGCCGCGCGTTGGTCGGCCGCGAGGGCGCCGAGGTGGTGCTCGGCACGCAGCTGGATCCGGCCCAGCGCCTCGGCCGGCCGGTGTGGGAAGCCGTCGGTCTCGGCGGCGTCGATGAGTACCTTCTCCGCGCCGAGCAGCTCGGTTGTGGTGAACATCGACTCACCCGTGCGCCGGGTGGTCGGGTCGCGGTTGTCGTCGAGGTGCACGCACGCGGCAGCGGCGTCGGCCGTGACCGTGTTGAGCAGGGCGCGCCGCTCGGCCGGTGACGCCATCCGCAACAGCTTCGAGGTACGGACGGCGGAGGCGCCGAGGTTCCACGTCGTCCAGACCGACCGCCGGGTGGAGACGTCGTCGAGGACCTGGGCGACCATCGCCGCCCGGACCTCGGGGCCGACGTCGTGCGCGTGCAGTGCCCGGCCGTAGGTGCCGGTCAGTGCGCGGGTGGCCAGGTCGTGTGGCTCGATCCCGGTCAGGGCGCGGGCGCGGTTGGCCCAGTCGTCGAGCAGGTCCGCCAGGCGGCGCACGGTTTTCGGCGGCCGGGTGGCCCGGGTCAGGTGTTGCCGGGCTCGGGTGGTCTCCACGCGCGTCGGCGCCCGCCCGTGCGAGGCCTCGAACTGGGCGAGCCACTCCTGCTCGGCACAGTGGATCCGCTCGGCGCGGGCCGAGAAGTGCGCGAGCAGGTCGTCGCCGATGCCGTCAATCTCGAAGGCGGGGTTGCGGCGTGGCCCGCGGTCGCGCATCGACCACTCCAGTGGGAGGCGCCGGGCGAGCTCGTCGGCCAGGAACGCGTCGTAGACCTCGGACACGGTGACCACGGCGGCGTGAACGGTCCGCCCGTCGAGGCTGCGCCAGGCGCGGTCGGGCCCTTGGACCTTGTTGGCGATGACGACGTGGGTGTGCAGGTTCGGGTCACCGGCCCGGGTGTCCCAGTGGTCGAACGCGGCCGCGATCATTCCGCGGGTGTGGACCTGCTGGCGGCCTCCGTCGCCGATCCGGGTGCGGATGACGCGCTGCTCGACGAACTCCAGCGATGACGCAAGCGCAGCCCGGTGCGCGTCATAGACCGTGGCCCGGGTCGCGTCATCGGCCAACGCCCACAGCACCGAGACGGACTTCGGGGCCGTGAACGTCAGGTTGTAGCCGACGACAGCGTGCCGCTTCCCGTCATCGAACCGCGGGTACGGGCGGCCAAGCGCGTCATTGGTCAGCGGGTCCACGCCATCGCGGAAGACCGCCGTCATCGCCTCCTCGGTGACGACATCGCCGGGGCGCAGGTGCCGGCCGGCGTCGCCCAGCCGCGCGAGGCCTTCGCCGAACCAACGGCCCGGCGGGTTTCCCGTCGCCTCGTAGTACGCGGTTAGTGAGGCGTCCGCGTCCAGGCCGGCGTCCCCCGCAGCGACGTGCCGGGTCAGGTAGGCGTACCCGTCCCCGGCCGTCAGCTTGTGCATCGACATCACGTGCACCACCTCCCCTCCGACGTCGATCCGCTACCAGCAGGTGTGCGGCAGAGACGAGAAGATCTGCGCTGGCCGCTGTCCTGGCACGCCCACGGCGCGCGGGAGCGGGATCGGATCGAGCACACGACGCCAGGCTCCTCACGGCCGATAGCCGAATCGATGACGGAGTGGGCGTCGTGGCCCAGACACTGATTCCGTCATCGCCGCGTCATCGATGACGCGGCGTGTACAGCGGCGGGCGTCGCGTTTGCCAGGTGCGGCGAGCCGGCTACGGGCCTCAAGTCGACATCTCGATTGCCGATATGGTCAGCACATTGATTATCGAGATGGGATGACGAGCGTGAGCGCAACCGTGGAACCGAAGGCCACCCGCCGGGACGTCGGCTCAGCACTCGTGGTGGGGGTGATGACGGTGGTCGGCTGGCTGACCCTTGGTGCCGGCCTGGTCTTCGGGGCATTCGCGGTCACCGGCCAGCTCGACACAGCGGTCCCGGTGAAGCTCAGTCCGGAGGCGCCCGCAAGGATGGACGTCGTCCTGCCTTGTGTCGAGGGCTGGTCGTTGGAGGGGAGCTCATGCGAGCCGGCGGCCACGCCCGAGGAGTGGCCCGGTGGCGAGGCGCTCCCGGTCAGGCACACCGGTGGACTAGTCGCCGGGATCAACGAGGCCGGGGTGACGGCCCTGCTCGCCACTGCGCCGCTCTGGGCCGGGCTCCTCACGTCGGGCGCCGTCGTCTTGGTGCTCATCCCGGTCCTGCGGAACATGGCTGCCGGGCAGCTCTTCCGTCGGGGCAACGCCCGCAGACTCGGCACGGCTGCCGGGGTGATCGTGCTCGGCTGGGTCATCGCGACCGTTGGTCCTGTACTGGCCGCCCCCACGATCATCGGCCTGATCGAGGCGGCACCCCGCTACACCGGCTTCGAGTCCTTCGACATGCCCGCCGGCTGGCTCGTGTCCGAGCCGCGCATCACCTGGTGGCCCTTGCTGCCCGCGCTCCTTCTCCTTGCCCTGGCTGGAGCCACCCGGCAGGGAACCCGCATCATGGCTGACATCGAGGGCCTGGCGTGAGAGACGACCGCGACCAGAGCCCGCATCGCGTCGTCAGCCACCTCGGTGAGCTGCTCGAGGACCGCGGCATGACTCTGGTGGAGTTGGCCGCTCGCACCGGGGTCACGGTCGCCAACCTCTCGGTGCTGAAGAACGGTCACGCGCGAGCGATCCGGTTCTCCACTCTCACCGCGATCTGCGACGCGCTCGATTGCCGACCTGGCGACATCCTGGACATCGAGAGAGCTGAAGTGGAGTCCGAGCAGGCGCCCTGAGGCACCCGGCCAGGCAGGAGTCGGTGATTCTGGGCCCCACAACCCAAGCGATGACGACCGGCTGACTCTTCTTGCATCTCTGCGATGACCGCGCTTCCTTGGGTTGGTCTCGAACCCGCGGCGGGGGCTTGTTCGCAGCACACATTCGGGGGTCGCTCCGAGCCCGTGCGGAAACGAGGGGTGCAGCAACAGTTTACCGCCGTCCGAATCACCCGTTTGGCCCTTGGTCACATTCCTCACGCTGGGTCACAATGCTCGACGACTTCTGCATCGACTAGGTCACAAGGGGGCTGACTGTGCGCCGACGTGTAGGTCTGATCGCTCTTATTGCGGTGGTCGCGGTGCTTTTCGGGGCTGGCGCGCAAGCGACGCCCGACGCTCCATCTGGCCCAGCAGGGCCCATGACATCCGACCCGGCCAACGGCGGGGACCTTTCGGCCTGGCTCGCCAAGCACGGCGACGCCAACGCACAGGCAGTAGCGGCACGCTACTCGTCTCTGGTCAGAATGGTGGGGGAGGAGTCGTTCGGCGGGACCTACTGGCGCGAAGGGGACCTTGTCGTCTTGGTCGTCGAAGGTGCCGACACCACTCGCAGCCGACAAATCGAGCAGTGGTCCGCCCATTTCCCTCTCGTAGAGGTCGAGACCGTCGAGGCCGCCCACTCGCTGAAGACGCTGGAAGCGATCGGCGATGAGGCGTACAGCGTGGTCGAGGAGTTGGCGCCGGGCCAGCTCGAGACGATCGCTGTCAGCGTTGAGCAAAACGCGGTTCAGATCACTGTGCTCCCTGACGTCCACGCCGCTGTGAGTTCTGCGCTCCGGGACCGGTATGGGACGGCCGTGACGGTGGTCTCGTCCACTCGTGAGGAGCTCCCCGAGCGGCTAAACAACCGAGGGCTGGATTTCAGCCCCTACATCGGAGGTTCCCGCACCCGGTGGTATCCCACCGCCAACTACGGTTACGACGCCACCTGCACGTCGTCCTACGCGTGGAGAGAGTGGGGAACCGGGCGAATCGTCGAGACCACAGCAGCTCACTGCTACGCCGTTGGTCAGCGCGTCTACAACGCACAGACCACGATGGGCGTAGTCGAGCGCAAGGCCGGGCCAGCCGGCGCCACCGACGCCGAGGTGATCGCCCCCTTGGCAGGCTCAAGCGTCACCTACGCCCCCCGAATCTGGGTTGGTGGTCCGCTGACAACTACCAGCTGGCCGGTCGTTGGAGCAATCGAGGAGACGACAGCGTACATTGGCAGCCCTATCGTCATCAGCGGCGCGAACAACGGCGAGACCCGTGGGACAGTCACGAGCATCAACGCCAGGGTCTGCTTCGTCGACGGCTGCACGGAAGGTCTGACGGGGATCCGGGTGACGTCTAACGGGGTGCGAGGTGGCGACTCCGGCGCACCCTGCTTCAGCTCGAAGGGCGGCGCGCCAGCAACCGTGATGGCACGCGGGCAACTCGTGGGCCCCGCAGCTGGCGTTGGCTCCGTTACCTACTGCACTCCCGTTTTTGACGTCAGCGCCGCGTTGGGAATCTCCATTCTCACGCAGTGAAGGATTTCACTCCGGTGCGAGGTGAACGTCACCGATGACCGCCAGATTGCCGACCGCGCACGGGTGATCTTGCCAGGCGTGGTCGGCATCGGCCTCCACAATGCCGCCCGTGCCAGCGACGAGGTCGCCCTCCTGAGCTACGTTCTCGCCCGACGGGTTCTTGAGCGCGACGGCTCCGCTGCCGTCGATCGTGGCTTGCCAACCGTCGGGCAAGACGAGCGCCAGCACCTCGGTGCCCCGCGTCAACGCCAAGCAGTCGTGTGCCGTGACAAACAATCTGCCTGATACCAGCGCGGTGCGTAGCGGACCATCGCCGGCCGTCATCCAGTCCACCGTCCTGTCCGAGACCACGCTTGGGGCCGGTTCAGGCAATCCGTGGCCCGCAGGTTCAGTGTCCCCGGTGACGAAGGGAGACCCCCCAATGATGACCGCGGCTGGCGCGAGTAGAAGCACCGTGCCCACGCCCACCCCGGTCCACACTCGCGCAGTCCGGCCACGGCGAGCAGCGCGTACGACACCGCTGGTGTCGACGTGAATGGTCGGTGCGACGTCTGCGAATCGGGCTCGTAGGGCCTCGGCCGCAGGGTCGGTCTGCTGCTCGCTATTCACCTTGCGCACCTCTCGTTGCTGAAGTGGACACGTCGTCTAGGACAAGCAGATCTCGAAGGCGGCGCAGAGCTCTGGCCGCCGTGGTCTTGACCGTGCCGACGGTCACTCCAAGGTCGTCGGCCACCTCCTGCTCACTCATGCCCAGGAAGTACCGCAGCACGACTACCCGCCGCTGACGCGCCGTTAGTCGACTGAGTGCCCGCGCAAGCACGTCTCTGAGCGCCACGGCATCACCCGATGTGGTGACCGCTTGCTCGGGAAGCCCCGCCGGAGCGGTCAGACGCTCTCGGCGCAGTCGCCGCCACGTGTCGATACGAGACGTCACCATTGCGCGGCGGGCGTATGCGAACGGGTCACCCCGGCGCGCCTGAGCCCACCCCATGTACGTCTTCATCAGGGCTTGTTGCACCAACTCCTCGGCCCGGTGTTCATCACCGCACAGGAACCACGCAGCACGGGCCAGCCCTGGCGTGTTGGTCGCCATGAAATCCGTGAACTCACGGTCGCGAGACCCGACCCGTCGCGGTGGCACCACCTCGGCCGTCTCCGACATGCCAGCCTCCCCAACACGCTGCGCCGAAGCGGGGACCACCGCATCAGCGCTCACACTCCTAACACGTTCGGCTGTCCCGGAACGTTGACACCCGACCCGTCGCCGCCGGTGCTCGCTGCCTATGCCACAGCGAGTATGTGGCATCGCACAGGTGCCAGTCGGGGCGACCATCGACGGGTTCGATCTCTGTCGCGACTCGCCGCTGCCACTACGGTACTTGGGGTTGCGGGGTGGGGTCTGTCGAAGCGGTGCCGCTGGTCGACGTGGCGGATGCACACGCCCGCCGAGCGCACGCGCTCTCCAACGGGCGTGGTCAGCGCGTGGTCAGCGGAACCCCCGAAACGGTGTCATTCCTCGAACTACTCGCATGTGTTTCCGCAGGTCAGAGCGTTGCGGGGGGACCAAGATCGAACTCCTAAAGCGGGTGTCGGCAGTTCGAATCTGCCCAGGCGCACAGGGTGTTGTGCAGGTCCGCGGCTATATCGGCGCCCCGGCCGCGGCGTCGGGCCTAGCGGGAGATCCCTGAACACGCCGGCAGCCGGGCGACCCTGAAGGGCGCCGGCAGCCAGGCGACCCCGTGGGGCGGGCCTTGGCCTCGCTGGTGCCGTCGCGGCCGTTCGTGGCAGCCGGTTCTACGCTGCGGAGTCCCCGCGGCGGGCGCGGTCAGCCGCGCGCCGCACAGCCGCGCCCGGCTCCAGCCCGAGCTCGCGCCGCATGAGGGCACTGCAGGCCTCGAACTGCCGGAGCGCGGCGGCTCGGTTGCCAGCAGCTATGTGGGCCTCGATGAGCACGCGGTGCGCGGACTCACGCAGCGGCTCAGCCGCGACGACTGCCAGCGCGGCCTCGACGGCCTGGTGCCACCGGCCCTGCCGCAGGTACGTCTGCGCCATCTGCTCCATGCCTTCCAGGCACAGCTGCCCCAGGCGCTCACGCTCGACGACCACCCAGTCGTCGTACCACCCCGGCAGCAGCTGGCCGGAGAGAACCGCGGGTGCCACGGGACTGCCGCCGACCAGTTGCGCATGCGCGGCCTCGGCCGCCTCGAGCGCGTCGACCGACATGCCGGCGAGCACGAGCCGCGTCCGGGCGGCGTGGATCACCGGGTGGGCGCTGTTGGCGCGCCAGACGGCGGAGCGTAGGCACGCCCCCGCCCGCTCGTCGGACCGGTCGCCCCAGAGGACGCCTGCGACGTAGGAGCGCAGCGCCGGCCGCACGTGCAGCGCGAGGAACGCCACCAGCCGGGCAGCGGCAGGAGGAAGCTCGTGTGGCACACCGTCCACCGTCAGCTCGAAGCCGCCCAGCAGGCGCAGCCGGACAGCGGCGGACGGAGCAACCGCGGGCGCGGGGCGGTCGAGAAGCAGGGACATGCGAGAAAGAATCGGCGGGCGCCGTCTCAAGCCCGTCACACGCGCATCACACCGGGCGGCCGCAGCCGAGGTGCCGGTGGACGGTGGCGGGATCAGCGAGCTGACGACGAAGGGAGAGGCGGCTCGCTGTCCTTCGCGTGCGTCGCCGACGAGGCCGGGTGCCGACCGCAACGGTGTGGCGACGGGGTGGCGACAGGGCGGCGACAGGGCGGCGACGCAGCGGTGACGGTAGCGAGACGGTGCCAGCACGCTGCCGCCACGCTGCCAGCACGCGGCCGCCACGCTGCCAGCACGCTGCCGCCACGGTGCCAGCACGCGGCCGCCACGATGCCGATACGGCCGCGCCGGACGATGGCGACTCACACATCACGCATCATCCGGGGGGCACGATGATCCGCGAGGTCTCCGAGACGCTCGTCGACGTCATCGAGAACGCCACGCCCGATCTCGGCTCGTGGGTGGTGCTCTCGTCCCTGTCCGCCGCGGACGCCGACCCGACAGCGCGGCGTCTGGCGGTCGCCCTGTACGCCGTGGAGGAGCACCCGCACCTGCGCAACCGGCCGCTGGTCGGGTCTCCAGACGGGTACGTGCGCCCGCCGCTCGCGCTGCGCCTCAACTACCTGATCACGTACGTCGGCGACCACGACGAGGCGCAGACCAGGCTCGACCGCGTGGTCGCCGTCTTCCACACGACGCCGATCATCGGCCAGGCGCAGATGGCCCCGGCCCTCGCCGCCGAGGTCCAGACGCTCACGGTCCGCCTGGTCACCACCACCGCCGACGAGCGCAACCAGGTGTGGGGCGCCCTCGGCAGGTCGGCGCGCCTCGCGCTCTTCTACGCCGTCGACGTCGCACCGGTCGACCTGATCACGCACGAGGGCGCCGGCACCGTCACCACGCACCGCATCGAGTACGTGGGGGCGCCATGAGCGTCCCGACGACGTACGGCACAACGACGGTGCGCCTGGTCCACGTGGTCCGCATGCGGCACACGACCACCGGTGAGCCGATCCCGGCCACGGCGCGCCTGGACACCGTGCCCTACGGGTGGTCGCTGCGGGTCCGCGGCGCGGAGGCGGTCGTCACCGCACGGGACGGCGTACCCACGCCGACGACGACGCCGACGCTCACCATCACCGCCGCGGACCCCCGCACCGCCGCGCTGCTCGCGACGCCGAGCGTCGACGTCCCGCTCACGTCGGCGGACATCACCGTCGACGTCGCGCCCGCACCGTTGCGGCTGGTCCTCGAGCTGCTCGCCCCGAGCACCGGCGCCCCCCGGACCGGCCGGACCGTCGTCGCCCGGGCGACCGGGGGGCCGAACCCGAAGCCGACGGTCCCGCTCCCGGAGGTCGACCCCGGCGTGTACCGCAGCGCACCGGTCACGTGGACCTCCGACTTCGTCCCGCTCGATCTGCTCGTCGACGGTGACCTGCTGCGGCAGCTGACCGTCGACGTCGCGATGGCCGAGACCCGCGTCCGACTCGTCGACACCACCTGAGAACCGAGGAGAGACCCGTGACGTACCAATCACCAGGCGTCTACATCGAAGAGGTCCCCTCCGGGCCGCAGCCGATCGCCGCCGCCTCCACCAGCGTCGTCGCCGCCATCGGGAACCTGCGCAAGGGACCGGTGCTGGCCCCCACCCGGGTGACCAGCTGGTCGGACTTCGTGCGCACGTTCGGCGCCGGGCACGCCGGCGGGTTCACCGCCGAGGCGATGTACGGCTTCTTCGAGAACGGCGGCCCGGCCGCATGGGTCGTCCGGGTGGACCCGTCCATCGGGGCCGCCTGGGAGGTGCGCGACGCCACCCCCGTCGCGTCGTTCGAGGTGCACGCGACGTCACCCGGCGACTGGGCGAACGGGGTGACGATCACGATCGCACCGGACGCCACCGGTGGGGCCGGCAGCATGGCGCGGGCGTCCGTGTCCGGCACCGTGGCCGTGCCGGCGGGCACGATCGACGTCCCCGTGACGAGCTCCGGCGGCCTGGCGGCGGGCGACGCCGTCGTGCTGCTGAACTCGGCGGGCACGTCCGTCGAGGCCACCGTCAACACGGTGAGCGCGGCGAGCCTCAACGTGACCGCGGCCGGGGCGATCCCCCTCGCGGAGGGTGACGTCGTCGCCGGCCGCACCGGGGCGCTCGACACGATCCCGCTCGCCGCCGGCTCCGGCATCAAGGCGGGCGACCTGCTCGTGGCGCAGCGCGCCGACGGGTCGCGCGTGACCGCCCAGGTCGCCGACGTCGTCCGGTCCGGCCCGCGGATGACCATCACCCTCGTGGCGCCCCTTGGGGCGTCCCTGGCCGGGGCGGGCCTGGCCCGGCGCTTCGCCCGTTTCCACGGCACGATCGCCGGCGGCGCGGCCACGTTCTCGCTCGGGCAGATCACCTGGTCGACGGCGAGCGGCCTGACGCCCATCAACGCCGACAGCCAGATGGCGAACGCCCGCGCCACGGTCAGCACCGGCGCGGTCGCCGCGTTCTCCGGCTCGAGCTTCGCCATGCCGGGTGGTCAGAACGCCCCTGCCGGAGCCGTGGCGGTCGACGCGCAGGTGCGGGTGGCCGTCTACACCGAGGCCATCGACTTCACCCCGACGACCGTTGCGGACGTCCTGGGCCGGTTCAGCTTCCTGCCGGTGAGCACGGCGATCGAGCTCACCAACGGCACGGAGACGACGACGGTCACCCGCACGGGCGCGAACACCGGCACGACGGCCGGCGACGCCCTCCCGCAGACGTTCACCTCTGCCAGGTTCATCCTGCCGACCAACGCGTCCAACGGCGTCGTCGTCCAGTGTGCGGTGCCGCCCGCCGTCGGCGAGTTCGTCGACTTCGGGCCCACCCGCCTGCGGATCACCGGCGTCGAGAACCCGAGCGGCACCATCTACGTCCTCGACTTCGCGGGCACGGACGACATCTCGGCCGCGAACATCGCCGCCGACGCCGGCCGGTTCCCGCTGCTGGCGTACACGTCGACGGCGTTCTTCCCGCTCCGGTTCACGCTCTCCGTCGCCGAGCACGGCGCCGTGGTCGAGAGCTTCCCCGGGCTGGCCCTCGACCCGACGCACCCGCAGTACTACGCGCGCGACGACGTCGTGAACGGCGTGTCCGCCTACGTCACGGTGCTGCCCCGCGCAGCGGGCGCCCCCGCGATCAGCGAGACGTCCATGCCGGCGTTCGTGGTCACGACGCAGGCGGGCGTGCACAACACCCCGACGGGCGCCGACTACAAGGCCGGCCTGCTCGCGCTCGAGGCCGAGCCGGAGCCCGCGATGGTCGTGTGCCCGGACACGGTGACGTTCGCCGACCCGCTGCTCCAGGCCGACCTGGTGGGCGCCGTGGTCACGCACTGCGAGCAGTTCCGGCGGTTCGCCATCGTCGACGCGCCGGACCTCGACTCGGACCCGGACCTGCTCGACTGGCGCAACACCACGCTGTCCAGCACGTACGCGGCCCTCTACGCGCCGCACCTGATGATGGTCACGCTGGACCCCGACTCCACCGACCGGTTCCGCACCGTCCCGCCGTCGGGGTTCGTCGCCGGGGTCTTCGCCCGCACCGACCGCGAGCGGGGCGTGCACAAGGCGCCCGGCAACGAGCGCGTCGCCGGCATCGTCGGGCTGTCGCAGTCGTACACGCAGCGTCGGCAGGATCTGCTCAACCCGGGCAGCGTGAACCTCATCCGGGCGTTCCCCGGTCGGGGCACCCGCATCTGGGGCGCCCGCAACGCGACCGACGACGTCACGTGGCGCTACGTGAACGTGCGGCGCCTGTTCAACTTCGTCGAGACGAGCGTCGAGGCGGGCACCCAGTGGGTGGTGTTCGAGCCGAACACGGCGTCCACCTGGATTCGCATCAAGGTCTCGTTGGAGAACTTCCTCGACCAGCTCTGGCGCTCCGGCGCCCTCGCGGGGACGTCACCGGACCAGGCCTACCGCGTGCGGGTCGGCCTCAACGAAACCATGACCGAGACGGACATCGACCTCGGCCTGGTCATCACCGAGGTGGCGATCGCCCCGGCCAAGCCCGCCGAGTTCGTCATCTTCCGGTTCAGCCACAAGCGCCTGAGCGAGTAGGAGCGACCCGATGACCACGATTCCCTACCCCTTGACCACCCTGCACTTCGAGGTGAGCTGGGGCGACTCTCAGAACACGTCGAACTTCTCCGAGGTCAGCGGACTGACCATGGAGGCCGAGATCGTCGAGTACCGGGGCGGCGCCGACAAGGCCCTGTCGGTGCGCAAGCAGCCCGGCCTGAAGAAGTTCGGCAACGTCACGCTCAAGCGGGGCATCGTCCCCGCCGAGGCCGGGAACGGGCTGTTCGACTGGTACAACACGATCAGCGCCGGGAGCGTCGCCCGCAGGGACGTCACCGTCAGCCTCCTCAACGAGGAGCGCACGCCGGTGATGACGTGGAAGATCCAGTCCGCGTGGCCGGTGAAGATCGAGGGCCCGGGCCTGAAGTCCACGGGCACGGACATCGCACTCGAGACCGTCGAGTTCGCGTGCGAGAGCATCGGCATCGAGGTCCCGTGACATGCTCCCCGACGCCACCCTCGCCCCGCTGCCGTACCTCGGTGCGCACTTCGTGCTCGCCGTCGACGGCCTGGCGTCGGTGAGCTTCTCCAAGTGCTCCGGCCTCGCCGGCGAGGTGGGCGTCGAGGAGTACGCCGAGGGTGGCGAGAACCGGTTCGCCCACCGGCTGCCGGTGCGTGCGACGTTCCCGAACCTGGTCCTCACCCAGGGTGCCGGTCCGTCCACCGAGCTGTGGTCCTGGTTCTTCGAGTACCACGTGAGCGGTCGGATCACTCCGCGCGACGGCCAGGTGGTGCTCATGTCCACGCTCGACGGCGCGCTCGGGCCCGCCCGCGTCTGGGCGTTCCGCAAGGGCTGGCCGGTCAAGCTGACCGGCCCCGAGCTGGACGCGCAGGCCGGCACGGTGGCCGTGGAGTCCGTGGAGATCACCCACCACGGTCTGCACCTGGCGAAGGTGGCGGCGTCATGGCCGTCGTGATCTCCGAGATCGTCACCGAGGTGGTGATCAGCCCGGCGACGCCGGGCGAGGCCACCGCTGCACCGACCGCCGGCCTGGCCGACGACGCGATGGACGACATCGTCCGCCGCGCGACCGAGCGCGTGCTCGAGGTCCTCCGACGGGAGTGGGACCGCTGATGCTCGACGTCACCCAGCTCACCAAGCTCACCATCGAGCCGTACCGGGACCAGGAGTTCACGGAGCCGGCCGGCGAGCCGTGGCGGGCCCTGCTGAACCCCACGCAGCTGTCGTTCTCGCGCAAGAACACGTACTCGGCCACGCCGTCCGCGGGGTCCTCGGCACCGCAGCAGTCGTACGGCGGCGGGGAGCCGGACCAGGTGCAGGTCGACCTGCTGCTCGACGGGACCGGCGTCGTCGAGGCGGACGTGACCGTGGGCCAGAAGCTCGACGCCCTGCTCGCGTTCACCGAGTTCCAGGCCGACACGCACCAGCCCTACTACGTGCACGCCTACTGGGGCCGGTTCGACTTCCGTGGCGTCCTCACGCAGGTCGACGTGACCTACTCGCTGTTCGACCGCGAGGGCGAGCCCTTGCGCGCCACGGTCAAGCTGACGCTCAAGGAGGTCGTCGCCCCGGAGGAGATCGCGGCGGAGGAGCGCCGGGAGTCGCCCGACCTCTACCAGACGTGGCTGGTGTCCGAGGGCGAGCGCCTCGACTCGATCGCGCACCGCGTGTACGGCGACCCGGCGTTCTGGCGCCCGCTCGCAGCGGCGAACAAGCTGCGCAACCCGGGCGGCGTCGTCGCGGGCCAGACGCTGCTGCTGCCGCCCAAGGACAAGGGCGCGACGGGGGCCCGGGCATGAGTCGCTACGGCACCGCGCGCACCCCCGACCGGCCCGAGTTCGAGGTCCGGGTGGGCGGGAGCGCCGTCGAGCCGCTCGTCCAGCGCGACGTCGTCGAGATCGACGTCGCCGAGGAGGTCGGCAGGCACGGGCGCGCGACCCTGCTGCTGCAGAACTGGGACGCGGACACCCGTACCGTGCGCCACTCGGACGACGGACCCTTCCCGCCGGGCGCCGAGGTCGACGTGCTGATGGGCTACCACAGCGCCCTGACCTCGGTGTTCGCTGGCGTCGTGGCCGCCGTGACCACCCACTTCCCGGCGGGCGGGCAGCCCGTGCTCCGGGTGGAGGCGCGGTCGCGCTCGATCCTGCTCGAGCACCCGCCGCGGTCGCGGCAACTCGCCGACGTGTCCGACGCCGACGTCGCCGCCGCCATCGCCGCCGATTACTCGCTCACGGCGGACGCGGAGACGGGCGTCACCCGACCGGCCGTCGTGAGCGACCGGCGCAGCGACTGGGACCTGCTCACGTCGCGGGCGGCCGAGCTCGGCTGGGTGGTCTATGTCCGCGACACGACGCTCGTGCTCCGCCCGCCGGCCGCCGCGAGCGCCCCGATCGAGCTCGAGTACGGCCTGAACGTCACCGAGCTGCACCTGACGCAGGACCTCACGCACGCCGTCGACTCCGTGGTCGCCGCCGGCTGGGACGTCACCGCGCTGGAGGCGGTCGAGTCGCAGGCGGGCCCCGCGCAGGCCGGGCTCGACACCGGCTCGCGTCCCGACCACGGCGCGGCGCTGTCGGACGCCGACTGGCCGCTGCGGGAGGAGCGGCTGGCCCGGGCGTCGGTGGGCGCGACCGACGCCGCCGACGCGCTGGCCGTGGGCCGCCAACGGATGGCGGTGCTCGGGCACCTGCACGGCACGGGCGTGATCGTGGGGAACCCCGACCTGCGGTGCGACGCGTGGCTGTCGATCACCGGCGTCGGCGACCGGATGTCGGGCCCGCACTACGTGACGGCCGCCCGGCACCGGCTGTCGACGCGCGGGTACCGCACCGAGTTCCAGGTGGGCCGGCCCCCGGCGCTCGTCCCCCGTGTGCCGGACGCCGCACGCCCGACGCGGCTGCTCTCCGCGGTCGTCGAGTCGCTGGAGGACCCGGACGGGCTGAACCGCGTGCGCGTGCGCCCGTCCTGGCGGGGTGAGACGGGCGACGGCGTCTGGGCCCGCCTCGTCACCCTCGACGCGGGCGACGGCTACGGCACCGTGTTCGTGCCGGACGTCGGCCAGGAGGTGCTGCTCGGCACGCTCGACGGCGACGACTCCACCCCCGTGGTGCTTGGCTCGCTCTTCAACGGCAGCCAGGGCGCGCCCGTCGCCGTGTCCGACGACGCGAACCCGGTGCGCGCCATCGTCACCCCGGAGGGCCACACCATCCGTATGGAGGACGGCGACGCGTCCGCCGTGACCATCGAGACACCCGCCGGCAATCGGCTGCGGCTCGCCGAGACGGACTCCGAGGTCACGCTCACCCACGGCGACTCCGGGAACGTCATCACCCTCTCCGACGCCGGCATCGAGCTGAAGGCCGCCAAGGGCGACGTCGTGCTCACGGCGTCCGCCGGGAAGGTCAAGCTCGACGCCACCGGCATCGAGGGCACATCCTCCGGCCCCGCGAAGCTCGAGAGCTCCGCGACGTTCGACGTCAGCGCGTCCGCAGCCCTCGGGCTCAAGGGCTCCCTGGTCACCATCAACTGAAGGAGGCGCCATGCCAGCCGCCGCGCGGGTCGGTGACCCCACGGTCCACGGTGGGACCGTCGTGGGTCCCGGTGTGGCGACGGTGCTCGTCGGCGGGATGCCGGCTGCCGTCGTCGGCGACATGCACGTGTGCCCCATCCCGCCGCCGTCGCACATCCCGTCCTCGCCCTTCGTGGCGGGGTCGGCGACCGTGCTCATCAGCGGTCGGCCCGCGCTGCGTGCGATGGACGCGTGCGGCTGCGGCGCGAGCGTCCCGGTGGGCTGCCCGACGGTGGTGATCGCATGATCGCCGACCACCCGCACCTGGGGCGGGGCTGGGCCTTCCCGCCACGGTGGCAGCTCAAGGACACCGCAGGCCCGGCCGTGCTGGCGACCAACGCAGGCGTCACGCACGTCCAGGAGGCCATGCGGGTGCTGCTGCGCACCGGGGTCGGCGCCCGCCTCATGCGGCCGGGGCTCGGGGTCGGCGTGGACCGCTACGTCTTCGAGCCGCGGACGGCCGACGTCTGCTACCGCCTGGCGCACGACGTCGAGCGCGCCCTGCTGCTGTGGGAGCCACGCGTCATCGTCGACTCGGTCGACGCGGTGCCCTCCGGGACGGCCGAGGACCGGATCGACATCACGATCGCGTACCGCGTCGACCGGCACAGCCGACCCGACAACCTCGTGATCCCCTTCTTCCTCCAGGAGCAGCCGTGAGCCGCAGCCCGGACGAGGTGCGTGCCGCGCTCGCGACGGCGGCGGGGCTGGTGGCGTTCGACGCGGACCACACCTGGCGCGACGTCCTGTTCACCGGGTCCGACGACGCCGAGCTGTCCCGCCCCGGCGACCCGGACCGGGCGCTGCTCACCGCCCTCACGCAGGAGTACCCACTCCTCGACGAGCACGGTGACACGCTGCCGGAGCGCGCCCACCTCGACTGGCTGGGACGCATCCTGGCGGTGCCGCGCTTGCCCGTCGTGCCGGACGTCGTCGTCGCGCACGCCACCGTCGACCCCGCGCTCGCCCCCGCGGTGCTGCCGCTGGGGACCGTGCTGCGCGGTGGCAAGGACGCGTTCGGCACGGAGCGCCGCTACACCACCGACGACGCCCTCACCGCCCACGGCGCGACCGTGGCCGGGGTGCGCGCCCTGGTGCCGGGCGGCCACGCCGTCGGCCTGCCGGGGATCGCGGCGGGTGCGGAGCCCTTCCCGATGGACCCGGTCGCGGGAGCCCCGGCGCCGCACCGGCTCCGCCTGTTCAGCCCCGTGCTCGCGTTCGACGGCGGCGTGATGACGGTCCGCGTCACGCTCGCCGGGGCGGGCATGCCGTCGGGGCTGGCCGGCGCGGTGTGGCGCTACCCCCGGCCGGACGGCTCGGTGGGCGTCACCACCGGCGCCGTCACGAGCAGCGGGATCACCGTCGTCCTCGCGGTCGGTTGCGGTGTCGCCGAGGGCGACCCGTGGCTCGAGGCGAGCGTGCCGCCGCACGTTCCGCTGCCGACGTCCCTCGCTTTCACCCAGGCGCAGCTCAAGGTGACCGGCCGGACAGCCCTCGTGCCACAGGCCGCCTACCTCAACGACGGTGCCCTCGACGTCACCAAGGAGTTCCAGCCCTTCGGTGCCGTCGCCAAGCGGGGGGACGCCCTGTACGTGCGCAGCGACGAGGCGTTCGGCAAGCCGCTGGTGACCGTGACGGTGACCATCCAGGTGATGCAGGAAGGCGGCTCCACCCTGTCGGCCGCGGCGGGCGGGAGCGGCATCCCGGGGAACGTGGCGAGCGAGATCCAGTTCGCGGCGGACTACCTGCAGTCCAGCTGGGGGACGGAGGTCACCGAAGCCGTCCAGGAAGCGTTCGACCACATCACCGGCCTGGTCAGCACCTCGACGACGCCCCACGTGGAGTGGCAGCGCCGGGTGGACGGTGAGTGGCAGACGTTCAAGGACGTAGGTGGCCAGCTCACGGGGTTCACCGCCGTGCCGGTGAGCGGCGCCGTGTGCTCCGAGCCTGCGGTGATCGGGGGCCAGGCCGGCCACCTGGTGCGCGCGTTCCTGTCCGAGGGCGACTTCGGCTGGACGGACTACCAGCAGAAGGTCGCGGCCTTCGCGACGGGCGCCGTCGCGGGCGACACGCCGACCATGCCGACGCCCCCCGTACCGCCGATCGTCTCGCAGCTCACGCTGACCTACACGACGGCGACGGTCACGGCCACCCGCGTGGAGGCGCTCAACGGCTGGGCGACCACGCGGCAGACCGGCTCCGGCGCGTTCCAGCCGTTCACCCGGGCGGTCTCCCCGACGGGCGACACGGGGATGCTCGCCCTCGGCCTCGACCTGCCCGACGCCGCGATCGGCGCCACCGTGTCCGTCTACCTGGAGGTGGAGTCGGCGTCGCCGTGCGGCTCGAGCACGGAGCCGGAGGGCGCCCGCTGGGAGTGGTGGGACGGCACCACCTGGCAGGCCCTGGCCGTCGCGGACGGGTCGCGGCAGCTGCGCGAGTCGGGGCTGCTGCGGTTCGTCGCGCCCGAGGGCTGGGGGGTCGGCTGTGCCGCCGTCTCCGCGAGCACGGGGCGCTGGGTCCGCATGGTCACCGACGCACCGGAGCGCATCGGGGTCGTGGTGTCGGTGACGCCCGACGCCGTTGTCGCCACGTACCTGAGCCAGGCCCCCGACCCCGAGAAGGATCCCACCCCGGCCACGGCCCTGCCGCCGGGCACGATCAAGGGCACGCTCTCCCCCGCTGTCGGCGTGAAGAAGGTGACGAACCTCGCAGGCGTCCGCGGGCGTGGGCCGGAGGAGGACGCCGCGTACCGGCGTCGGGCGTCGGCGCTGGCCCGGCACCGCGGGCGCGCCGTCACCGGGTGGGACTTCGAGGAGGTCGTCGCGGTCGCGTTCCCCGAGGTCAGAGCCGTCCGGTGCCTGCCGCACACCGGACCGGGCGGGGTGCAGCAGGCCGGGTCGGTGGGCATCGTCGTGCTGCCCGACCGACCCCTCGACCCGATGCCCAGCCCGTCGGTGAGCCTCGCCGGACGCATCACGGACGTGCTCGCCCCGATGACGGGGCTGCACGCGCAGGTCACGGTCCTGTGCCCGCTGTTCGCGCCGGTCACGGTGACCGCCGACGTCCTGCTGCGGCGCGGCATCGCCGCCCTGACGGGGCAGGACGCCGTCCGGACGGCCCTCGAGACCTGGCTGCACCCCGGCGGCACCAATCCCACGCGCTGGGGTCGTGGCCTCTTCCGCTCGTCGCTCGAGGCGTTCCTCGACGGCCTACCCGAGGTGGACTCCGTGCAGACCGTGACGCTCCGCGGCCCCGACGGGACGCTCACCGAGCTGGTCGAGGTGGACCCGTGCCGTGGCCTGTTCTGCTCGTCGGCCCAGCACACGATCGCCGTCCAGGAGCAGCTGTGACCGCCACCCCGATCACCGCCTTCGTCCCCACGCCACCCGACGCGGACTGGGAGGGCGTGCGGGTCCGCATCATGGCCGCCCTCAGAGAGACTGCGCCGACGACGTGGAGCGACCAGAACCCCATCGAGCCCGGCGTGACGCTCACGGAGGCGGCGGCCTTCGGGCTCGCCGACCTGCACTACCGCACCGCCACGCGGCCGTCCGGGTGGCCCCTCGAGGTGCCCGCCTGGGAGGCCGACGCCGACCGGCACTGGCACGCCACCCTCCTCCCGGGTCAACCCACGGCTCTGGCCGACGTGCTCGCCGGGCCGGCCCCAGGTGCCCCCGGCCGGACGGTCGCCCGCGAGCTCGAGCCGCTGATCCGGGCGTCCGCCGCACCAGGTGACGCCCTCGCCCTCCTCGCCCAGGCGCCGTGGTCCGGGGTGTTCACCGCTGCGCAGGCGCCCGTCGTCGTCGCGCTCCTGCGCGGCCGGCTGGTGCGCCGCCTGGCGCACGAGCTCACCGACCTGGTCGCCGCCGCCGTCGATGCCGAGCGGACGACCGGCGGCACCGTCGCAGAACGGGACGCGCGCGCCGCCGAGGCCCTGGCGTGGAGCGTCCCGTTGTGGCCCGACGAGCTCACCGCCGTCGTGCGCCGGGAGCGTCGCCGCCGCTCGACCGAGGCGATGGTCGCCCGGCTGGACGAGATCCGGGCCGCCACCACACCGGCCGCGGCGACCGCGGTGCGGGCCGACCTCGCCGCCGAGGACCTGACCACCGAGGAGGTCGACCTGGCGATGAGCGCGGCCCCCGTGCCGCTGGGCGTCCTGCCCGAGGACCTCGAGCACGCCGACGGCGCCTCGCGCGTCTGGCCGCCGCACCCGCTCCAGGCGCTCACGTGCGAGCCGGTGACCGACGCCGACTACGCCCGCCGGGCGCGCGCCCACCCGCAGGTGCTCCGCGCGTGGGCGGTGTCCGGGCGGCTGGTCGGCATCGGCTGGGACGGGCGCCCCGTCGCGACCGCCACGGCGGCACTCGGCGCCGTGACGCTCGTCGTCGAGCGGGCGCCCAAGCCCGCGGGCGTCCCCGCGGCGGCGTGGGCGACGACCCCCGTGTTCCTGACCGACGTGCTGCGCACCGCCATCGGCACCGAGGTGGACCAGCCGCACCCGACGTGGCGCGACACGCTCGACCCCCTCGACCCCCGTCGGATGATCTGCGACGAGGTGGGCGCCGCGCTGCTGAGGACCTGCCCCGTGGTGCTCCAGGGCACGCTGGTCACCGGCGTGGGCGTGGACCGGGCGGCCACCATCGGCGACGCCCTGGTGCGGGTGGCGGCGCACTTCGCGGCCGGCCGGCCCGAGAGCCGGGCCACCCCCGCGACCGGACCGCTGATCGACGGGCCCTGGCCGCGCCTGGACCAGCCGACGGCCGGGTGGACGCCTGGCGAGTCGATCCGCTTCACGGAGGTGGTCGCGGCGATCGTCGCCGATCCGGCCGTGCTGGGCATCGAGAGCCTCGCCATCCAGGTGGGCGGGGGCGGGTTCGTCGACGCGGCGGCTGGGACCGTGCCGCTCGACCCGGACTGCGTCCCCCGGCTCGACGACGTCCAGTGCCTGCGCGTGCGGTTCGTCCTGAGCGGAGGGTGCACCGATGCCTAGCGCCGACTACACCCGCCTCGCCCAGCACCTTCCCGCCGTCTACGCCGACGACGCCGCGTCCTTCGCGCAGGTGGATGCCTTCCTCGGCCTCGCCGACGAGCTCAACCACGCGTACGTCGAGCGGCTCGAGGACCTCGCCCTGGTGCTCGGCCCCGACGCCGCGCTGCGCTGGCCACCGGACCTGCCGTACGACGCGGGCGGCGACGCACTGCTCGAGGCGTTCCTCGACGGGTACGACGAGGTCGCGACGTGGGCGGCGTTCGCCTTCCCGGCGTCGTGGGGGCGGGACGAGGTCGGCGTCGCCCAGCGCCGCGCGTTCCTCGCGAAGGCAGCCCGGATCTGGCGCCGCCGCGGGACGCCGCGCGGGTTCCTCGACTGGTTCTGCCTCGCGTTCCAGGTCGCAGCCGACGCCCGGCCGTACCTGCTGGAGCACTTCAAGGTGCCCGGCCCGCAGATCTCTGACCCGGAGCTCACCGGGACCCTCTTCGTGCCGGCCACCGCACAGTTCTCGGACTACCGACGCCGGCACGAGGCGATCGAGTTCGTGGACTGGTACGCCCCGGCGCACGTGCTGCTGCGGGTCTGCTGGACCCGGCCCGACTTCGAGCCGCCCGCGCCGCCCGTGCTTCCCGCCGACCCGACCCCCGCCCAGGTCACGGCCTTCCACGCGGCCGTCGACGCATACCGGGCGGACCTTCGGGCCCTGCTCTGCTCGATCACCTCGTTCATCGACCACGCGAACGGCATCCGGATCTGGGAGTGCATCGACGAGGGTCGGGCGGTCGACCGGCTCGACGTCGGCCACCTGCCCAGCGAGGACTGAAGGGGAGCGCCACCATGCCCGACAACCAGTACCCGGTCTTCGAGGGCGGGCAGACGCTCACCGCCGCGGACCTCAACCAGCTACGCGGGTTCGGCCACTACCGCGACCGCCTGCTGGGCCGGCTCACCGGCTTCGGGGTCAACTGCGGGCTCGGCGGGGCCGTCAGCGGCACGACGCTCACGATCGGGCCGGGCCTCGCGGTCGACCAGGTGGGCGAGCCCCTGATCCTGCCGGCAGCGCAGACCATCGCCCTGCCGCCGACGCCGTCCGCCGGCACGTTCGAGTTCGTCTCGGCGTCGGCCGGCGGGTTCTCCGTGGTGCTCGAGTCGACGGACACCACCGAGCCGGCGCCCGACTGCGGGGAGGCGGACTGCGAGGGGCACGCCGAGCTGCACACGCGCGCCGCGGCCCTGCGCGTCGTGCCCGGGCGCATCACCGGCCCGCGCTTCGACTTCGCGAGCGAGACCCTGCTGACCGTCGAGCCCATGCGGCTGTCCCTCACGTCCGCACCACAGGGCTCGTACGTGGCGCTGCGCAACGCCATCGCCACCCGGCTCACCAACGGCGGCGACCCGCTGATCAACCCGGCCCTCATCACGCAGCTTCAGGCGACCTCGATCGCCGCGAGCGAGCTGCCCGGGGTCAAGGGGTACAAGGCGGGCTTCATCAACCAGGTTCTCTTCGCGACGCTCGACCTGCTGCGGTGCCGTGCGCTGATGACCACGTCGTGCGACCGGGACACCGCGCGCCCCGGCGTCGTCCTCGGCTGGGTGCGCCTGGTGGGAACCACGTGGACATGGGAGTGCACGTACCGGCACGCCTGGGAGCCGCCGCGCGGGCTCAGCCTCGCGCTCGTCGGCGCGGGCTGCGGCTCGCCGTGCGGGATCTGGGTCGACGCCCTCGAGGGGCTCATCGCGGGCTACGCGCCGCCGGACCCGCCGCCCGTCGAGGACGACGACGACGGCGGCATCGTCGTCTTCCCGTGGTGCCCGCACGGCATGATCCTGGTGGGCAGCGAGTGCGTGAACGTCTACTTCCCGCCGATCGAGCTCCCGGACGAGTGGTACCACCCGTGGGTGGTCGAGGAGTTCGACCCCCTCGGCCCGATCTGGAACCCGCCCGACGTCACCCACCACTTCGACGAGATCATCGAAGAGGTGTACCAGGGCGACCCGTGGGAGTACTTCGGCAAGGGCGTGCTCAACGGGCTCCCGGCCCTCGGGCGCGACGCCGAGGTGGTCCAAGGGTCGCTCGAGGCGCAGATCACGGACCTGGGCGGGACCCCGAACGTCCAGGTGCTCACGGCGGCCGAGGCGAGCGCCTTGCCGGGCTACCAGCCGGGCGCGACGTTCAACGTCGCGGACACCGTGGTGGTGACCGTCGGCACCAACAACAAGGTGGTCGCCGTCGGGCGCGTCCCGGCCGCGCACACCGCGCGCGAGCTGGGCACCGCCCTGCCCGCGGCCACCGGCAAGGCCAACGAGGCGCTGGCCGCCACCGAGGTGCACCAGGCGGCGATCGACACGGTCAACGAGCAGGTGGGCGGCCTGGAGCTCGAGATAGAGGGGTTCAAGGAGTTCGAGCAGACCACCGTGCAGTGGCGCACCGAGGTCGACGAGGCCTTCGCCGACGTCGGCAAGACCATCGAGGCCGAGGTCAAGGGCCGCGTGACGATGGAGCTCGGCGGGCTGCGGCTCGACGACATGCAGCAGCGCCTGGCGACGGCCGAGGGCCAGCTCGACGTGATCGTCAAGGGGGTCGGCGTCGGCCGGGAGGTCAAGCCGCTCGACGCCGGTGCCGCGCGCGGCATGGTCGACTTCGCGGCGACCGTGACCAACGGGCTCGCCTCGCTCGTCACCGCCGAGAACGAGGAGGCCCTGTCCCGGCACATCGGCGAGGCGACGCGTGCCGCGGCGAAGCTCGAGGACGTCGCCGGAGCGGGCGAGCCGAAGGCCATCGGCGAGGCGACGGTCGCACTCATGGGCACCCTGCGCACGGCCGTGAAGTCGGCGGGCGTCGACCCCGCGCTGGGCAAGGAGCTCGACGCCCAGCTGAACGCCATGAAGGGCCTGCTGGGATGACCGACGTCGTGGTGGACCGGCTGCACATCCGCGGTGCGGGTGCGCGCCGGCTCGCCACGGTCGCGGCGCGCACGCTGCCGGCGGCCCTCGAGGCCGCGCTGGGCGACCTGGCCGACGGGGCGCTCGGCCGCCTCGAGGTGACCCTGGACGTCGACCCGGCCGACTACGACGACGCCACGCTCGCCCTGCTCTGGGCCGACCGGATCCGGGCCGCCGCGCTGGCCGCGGGTGCGCCACGGCGGTCCGCGCCGCCCGCCACGCCGGACGCAGCGCCGCCAGGCCGCGCACCGGGTGGTCGGGAAGGCGCGGGGGGCCCAGGCGGCGTCGACCGCCCCGACGTCGCAGGCTCCGTCGAGGACACGGTCGCCACGCTCCTGGCGTGGCTCGACGCGGCGGCCCCGGGCGCCGCGGTGCCGCTCGCGGTCGCGCGGCTCGTCGACCGCCACCACGCGGCCGACGTCGCCGCCCGGCTCGGCGCCGCCGGGACGAGCCGACTGGTGGCCGCCCTGACCGGGGTGGCGGCGCGTCCGGGCCTGGCGCGGCTCCCGCGCCCGGCCGCAGCGGTGCGTGGGGCCGACGCGCCCGCCGCCGACCCCCTCCCGACGGCAGGACCGGCCGGCCGACCCGACTCCGACACCCCCGCGTCGTCCGGGAGGCACCGGGCGCACCCGGACGACCCGACCGGCGCCGTCATGCGCGCCGCCGCCGCCCTGCGCCCGCACCTTGACGTCGCGGCCACGGCCGAGGACCCGGCGCTCGCGGCGGACCTCGACCTCGCCACCCGCGTGGCCGGCGTCGTCCTCTGCTACCCGTGGCTCGCGGACCTGTGCCGCGCCGCCGAGGCCCTGCACCCCGGCGCGGCCCCCCCGCGCGCCCGGCGCCTCGCGCTCGCAACCCTGGCCGGCGGCTGGCTGCCGGACAGCTCCCCCGCCGGCGGCACCCTGGTGGACCCAGCGCTGCTCGACGACCCGCTGGTCCTGCTGCTCGCCGGAGCCGACGCCGACGCCACGCCCGGGACCGCCCTCGCACCGCTCGACGGGACGCCCCTCGCGCCCGCCGCCGACGCCGTCCTCGCGCGGTTCGCCGGCCTGCTCCGCGGCTTCGAGCGCTCGTCCCCGGCGTTCGTGCGCTCGTCGTGGCTGCTGCGCGCGGGGCTGCTCGACCTCGAGCGCGAACCCGCCCGGCTGCTCGCCCAGACCCTGCCGCTCGACATCGTCCTCGGGCAGCTGCCCTACCCCGTGACGCTCCTGCGCCTGCCGTGGTCGGTGCCGCTCACGGTGCGGTTCGTGCCATGACCTACCTCGCCGAGCTACGCGCTGCCCTCGAGGGCCTCGAGGCGGTGATCGCCGTGCGGCTGGAGGAGCGGCGGGGCGACCTGCTCGCGCGGCGGCTCGACCTCGACGGACCCGAGGGCATCCCACCGGTCGAGCGGTACGCCGGCACGGGGCCGTTGGCAGAGGTCGTCGCAGCCGGGGGCCTCACCTCGCCCGAGGCGCTCATCCTGGTCGCGGCGATCGCGCCGCGCATCGACGAGCGCTTCGACGCGCTGTACGCGCGACTCACCGACCGGCCCGACGTGCGCGGCCTCACCGGGGAGGTCGCCCGGACCCTCGTCGCGCGCACCCTCCCCGCACGGCTCGCGGCGACCGCGCTGCTCAGCCCGGACGCGCCCCTCGTGTCCTCCGGCCTGGTCACCCTCGACCCGCCCGGGGACCTGGCGGGCAGGCTCAGCCCCGATGCGGGCCTCGTCGAGTGGCTGCTGGGGCTGCCACCGGGCGCCCCGGCGGCATCGTCCGACTTCCCCGCCCGGACGCTCACGACGGTGCACACGCTCGACGACGTCGTCCTGCCGGGGCCGGCGCGACGGCGGATCGGCGAGCTCACCGACCGCATCGCGCACCGCGACCTCGTCGTCCACGAGTGGGGGTACGGGACGCGCCACGACAACACCACCGGCCTCATCGCCCTGTTCCACGGCCCGCCCGGCACCGGCAAGACGATGACCGCCGCAGCGCTCGCCCGCTCGGTCGGGCTGCGCACCTACCTGGTCGACCTGTCGGCCCTGGTCTCGAAGTACATCGGCGAGACGGAGAAGGCGCTGGCCCGGGTGTTCGACCGGGCCGCCCGGGAGCCGTGCGTCCTCGTGTTCGACGAGGCGGACGCCGTGTTCGGCCGGCGCACCGAGGTCGCCGACTCCCACGACCGGTACGCGAACCAGGAGGTCAGCTATCTGCTGTCCCGGGTCGAGGCCCACCCGGGCGTCGTCATCCTCACCACCAACCTGCTCGCCAACATCGACGACGCGTTCCAGCGGCGCATCCACGTGATGGTGGAGTTCCCGTCCCCGGGACCGGCCGAGCGCACCCGGTTGTGGCAGGCCGTGCTGCCGCCCGAGCTGCCGCTGCACGACGCCGTCGACCTGGCCGCGCTGGCCCAGCGGTTCCCGCTGTCCGGCGCGCAGATCCGCGACGCCGGGCTCGAGGCCGCGTACCTGGCGGCCGCCGACGGGCGCGTGGTGACCCAGGACTACCTGATCGCGGGCGTGCAGCGGCAGTTCGAGAAGGCGGGCCGGACGGCCCCCCGGTGAGCCCCGTGAGCCCCGTGAGCGCCACCGCGACCGATGCCGGCACCGTCTCGGAGCCGGCGGCGGCACGGGCCACGCACGCGCCGTCGGCCGCCGGCCGGGAGTCCGAGCACGACCCCCAGCAGGACGACGAGCGAGGCCCCGAGCCGCTCGAGGTCGTCCCCCGACCCGCGGCCGACTCCGCCGTGGTGCCGCTGCGGGCGGTCGCGGGCGGTCTCGACGCCCGGCAGGCGGAGTGGGGGGTCGACGGGGGGCAGGTGCTGCTCGTCGGCGAGGCACCGTTCGTCGACGTGACCGGATGCGCCGGCTTCCGGTCGGACGGCACGCTCGACGGCACGGTCGCCATGCGGGCCGCCGTCCGGGTGCTGGGCCTGGAGGTCGCGCAGGCGGAGTGGTCCGTCGCCGGCTGGACGCCCGAGGCGCCCCTGCCCGCACCCGCCGTGCAGCTTCGCGGCACGACCGTCGCGGTGGACCTCACCCCCGTGCAGGCCGAGGTCGCGCTCACCACGACCGAGGGGCTGGCCGGCGAGCAGGACGCGACGGGGGCCACGATCCGCCTGCCCGACGACGCCGCGCCGCCCGGCGTCCCGCTCGAGCCGCGGGTGGTCGAGCTCTTCCGGACGCTGCGCGACTGGGACGTCTCGGCGCTGCGGGCGCACCCGGACGCCCCGGTGGATGAGGCTCCGGCGTTCGTCAGCGACACCGACCTGTTCTTCGCACCGGGCCGGTACGGGCCGGACAGCCAGGAGTCGGCGGCACTGCTCGACGCCGGGATCCGCGCAGCACTGGCGGGGCTGGTGGGACCGGTCGAGCCGACACCGCCCGCGCCGCCTGCGCAACCGGCGCCGGACGCCGCCGGGTCACCCGCCGCGGACACGGCGCCCGTCCCCGCGACGGTGCCGGACGTGCCGCCGGTCGAGCCCCAGGCACGGGAGGCGGCTGGCGAGTCGCAGGCGGAGGTCCCCGGGGGGGCGGGTGCCGACGTCGGGGGCGAGGCAGGGGAAGCCCCGGCGGCCGAGGAGGCCGCCGGGGAGGCCGGTGCAGGGGGAGGTGAGGCCCCCGCCGTCGAGGTCGAGCTCCTCATGCCGGAGGCGCCGAGCGAGCCGGGCCCGGCCGCCCGGGTGCGGGCGGGCGCCGTCGCCGGCGGGGCGGCCGGCGCTGCACGAGCCGCCCGTGACCTGCCCCCGGCGGAGGAGACCGTCGCGGACGCCCGCGGCGCCGTCGCGGAGCCGGTGGCCGAGACGGCGGCCCGGGCCCGCGAAGACCTGGCGGCAGCACTCGGCGAGCGTCCGGTGCCGAGCCCGGAGATCGTCGAGCTGTGCGAGCGCATCCGCACGGCGATCCGCGAGAAGCGGCCGCTCGACGAGGACGAGCTCCTCGACACCGACCCGACGCAGGAGGCGCAGACCGCGGGCGCGACGGTCGCAGGCTCGGTCGAGGGCCAGGTCGGCGAGGTCGAGGCGGGCTACGCGGACATGGACAACCCCCCGGCCGGCACCCCCGTGCTCACCCCCGACCCCGTGACGAGCCCCGACCCGAGCAGTCCCGGCATGGGGGTCGACGCCGCGAGCGCCGCACCGGACCCCATCCCCGCCGCGGACCTCTCGCTCGACGCCGACGTCGAGGCCACCGACCAGCGGATCGCCGACTCCGGCATCGACACCCGCGTCACCCAGGAAATCCCGAGCGCCCCCTTCGCGACGGTGCGGGACGAGCGCGGCGAGCTCGGCGAGATGGCGCAACAGACCCCGGCAGAGCTCGCCGCGGAGCAGCAGGCCGCGGTCGACACCGCCCAGGCGGACATGGCGGCGCTTCAGGCCAGGGCGACGGAGGCACTGCGCACCGCCCGGGTGGGCACGGTCGGCGACGTGGCCGGTGGCCAGGGCGAGACGGTGGCGACGGAGGAGCAGACCCGCGAGTCGGTGTCGGCCGAGGCCCAGGCGGTCTTCGACACCGCGCGTCAGCAGGTCACGTCGCTGCTCGAGCCGCTCACCCGCACCGCGATGGCCCGGTGGAGCGCGGGGCTCGCGCAGGCGTCGCAGACCTTCCACGGCGCGCTCGACCGCGTGCAGGACTGGATCGAGGAGCGGCACTCGGGCGTCGGCGGGTTCGTCGTCGGCATCGGCGACGCGGTCTTCGGCCTGCCGGACTGGGTGATCCGCGAGTACGACCGCGCCGAGCGGCAGTTCGGCGACGACATCTGCGACCTGCTCCTCGAGATCTCCACCGACGTCAACGGCGTCGTCGCCGCCGCGCAGGCGATCATCGCGACGGCGCGGGAGGACATCGACGCGAAGTTCACGGCGATGGAGGCCGAGTTCCCGGAGTTCGCCGCCCAGGAGCGGGCACGGTTCGCGGGGATGCTGGACGGGCTCAGCCAGCAGGTCACGGAGGCCCAGACGAGCTTCGTGCGGGACGTGTCCCAGGCCGCGACGACTGCCGTCGCCGAGGCGCAGGCCGCCGTCGAGGAACGCCGCGAGGCGGCGCGCGGCGTCATCGGCCGCATCGCCGCAGCCATCGAGGCCTTCATCGACGACCCGGCGACCGCCATCATCAACGGCCTCCTGACGGTGCTGGGCATCCCACCGGCGGACTTCTGGGGCCTCGTCGCGCGCATCCAGGAGGTCATCAGCGACATCGCCGACGACCCCGAGAACTTCATCAACAACCTCACCGCCGGGGTGAAGCAGGGCTTCCAGCAGTTCTTCGACAACTTCGGTACCCACGTGCTCAAGGGCTTCTGGACGTGGCTGTTCTCGCGCCTCGACGTGCCCGTCCCGATGCCGACCGACCTCTCGCCCGGCTCCCTGTTCACGTTCGCGCTCCAGCTCATGGGCATCACCTGGCCGCGCGTGCGCGAGATCCTCGTCCGGCACGTCGGCGCCCAGAACGTCGAGATCATCGAGGCCGCCTGGCAGCTGATCTCCGTGCTCATCGAGAAGGGCCCGGCTGGGCTCGTGGACATGGTCAAGGAGCAGCTCACGCCCGAGGTGATCGTGCAGACGATCCTCGAGGCGGCTGTCGAGTACCTGATCGAGACGCTCATCCAACAGGTGATCGTCCGGGTGATCGGGCTGCTCAACCCGGCGGGTGCCGTGCTTCAGGCCCTCGACCTCATCTACCAGGTGTGCTCGTGGATCTTCCGGAACGCGGCGCGCATCTTCAGGTTCGTCGAGGCCATCGTGAACGGCATGGCCGACGTGATCGCGGGCAACATCGGGGGCCTGGCGAACAAGGTCGAGCAGGCCCTCGGCTTCCTCATCCCACCCGTCATCGACTTCCTCGCCGGCCTCCTGCATCTGGGCGACCTGCCCAACCGCGTGGCCGAGGTGATCACGACCCTCCAGGCGCGCGTGTACGCCGTGCTGGACCTGGTGATCGGCACCCTCGCCGAACGCGGGCGCGCCCTGCTGCGCTCGCTCGGCATCGGCGGCGACGAGGAGGACGAGGGGGGCGGGGAGAACGACGACGAGGAGCTCGGCACGACCGTCCGCTTCACCGCGGCCGGGGAGTCGCACCGGCTCTTCTTCCAGACGGCGGGCGACGAGGCGACGCTCATGGTGGCGTCCGTGCCGCAGCCCATCGAGGCGAAGATCGCCGAGTGGCGCGGGATGCTGGCGAGCGGGACGCCGTCGGGCGAGGCGGAGCGCGCCGAGGCGACGCCGCTGCTCGGCAATCTCGAGACGGTGGCCAACGAGGCCGACGCCGAGGGCGACCGGCTCGCTGCGCTGTTCCTTCAGGCGGCCGCCGACCAGGGCGACGAGATCGAGCCGCCGTCGGACAACGCCCTGGAGAACCGCCAGCGCGCCATCGCGGGGATGCTGGACCGGCTCTACACGCTCTTCGGTCAGCAGGACGAGGCCGCGATCGTCGAGGACATCGCCCGCAACCTGCCGGGCCACGGCGAGATCCGCGCAGGCACGATCACCGCCGCCTGGGCACGTCGCGTCGCCGAGGAGCGCTACCTGCCGGCGGAGGCCGAGACGGACCAGCCCCTGTGGGACACGTCGGAGATCGCCGCTGCGGCGACCGCCGCGGGCGTGGCCGTGCTCAACCAGCCCGCCACGCACCTCGCCCTCGTGCCGTTCTTCACCGGCCCCACCGAGCGCCGGGGCGGAGCCGCGTCCCGGACGTTCGCCGACTACGCACTGGTCAACCGCTCGGCGCCGCACCAGGTGCGCGCCCAGTTCCAGAGCGCGCTCGGCACCGCGTACGCCGACGCGCTGCGTACGCAGGTGCCGAGCGACCTGGACCCGATCGACACGGCACTCCAGGCGCAGATCGCCTCGATCAGCTACGACGCCGGGACCATGCCGTACGGGGCGATCTCGAACCTGCCGAGCAGGGGAGAGGGCGCCGACCCGCCTCTTGTCGCAGCGGTCGGCGGCGCGACCGGCGTCATCCCGTTCCTCCGGGCCATGGCGCAGGCGGGGATCGCGAACGGGTACCGGTGGCCGCGGTTCAGGTGGGCGTGGGGGCAGCGTCCCAGTCACGACTACGTGGCGGGGGCGTTCCGCAACGCCCCGGACGCCCGTGGCATCTCCGGCGGCAAGCACGAGTGGATCCCGACGAGCGAGATCCTGAACGTGGTCCAGCACGCGATCCAGCAGGCCTCGCTGAGCGCCGCGGGCATCTCCCGCTCTGTGGCGTGGATCGACTTCTTCCACGCCCTCCGGTCCCAGACGGCCGACGTGTCGTACTACATCCGCGAGGGGCCGACCCTGGCGACGGATCCGCGGCGCGGACGCACGCCGATCACCGACGTCGGGATCGGCACGCACAGCGGGGGGCATGCCGCCGACGAGAGCGGCCGGTACAACCGGGGCACGATCGGCCAGGGCCCCTTCCACGATTGGCTGCGGGAGGTCTACTACCAGCAGCGGGACAACGGGCCCATCACGTTCGGGCAGTCGCTGATCAGCAGGCTCGGGTACGAGCTGTGGGACGGGACCCTCACCGAGCAGATGGCACCGCGGGCCGTGTGGTTCCAGCCGATCGACCTCTACTTCACGATCGACGCCGAAGGGACGCGGATCCGGGGGCTGACCCTCGCACAGCTGGCGATGCGGCAGCGGGAGTCATGGCAGCGGATCCAGTCGGACTTCACGCGGGCCTTGTACTCGGTGAACGAGTGATCGGTGGAGGTGGCGGGACACTGATGGTGGAGTACGGGCCGGGCCTCTCATGGCTCGCGGAGCGCGCGGGGTGCACACCCGAGGAGCTGCTCGCGGACCCACGCCGGCTCCTGGCGGCACTCGCCGACGCGGAGCGGGCGATGACCGGGCTGGACGTCCGGCTGCACGCGGCTGACGACGACGTGCGCGCCGAGGCCGAACGCGAGGCGGATCGGTTGCGCCGCTTGTTCGTCTCGGCACCGGACCCGGCCGAGCGCTTCCGTGGCCGGGTGCTGGACGCCCTTCGCGACGCGACCGAGCGGGTGCGGCAGGCGCCACCTGCCCCGGGGGACGGGGCAGGGCCGCACGACGCCGAGGCGCCCGACGAGGGGGAGGGTCCCGGGCAGGGCGACCCCGGTCAGGGCGACAGGCGCAGGTTCTGAGCCGTCGGTGCGCCCATCCGGTCACGCGCTCGCGGTGAAGGCACGCGGCAGCGCGCTGACGAGCCTGGTGGTCTCGGGGGACGGCGCGACGCCGACGTCCCGCGCGAGCAGAGCCCGGCACTGCCGGTAGGCCTGCACGGCCTCCGCGAGGTTGCCCTCGGCAAGGTGGATGCGGATGACCGCGCGGTGTGCGCTCTCACGCAGCGGGTCGGCCTGGAGGGCGGCGAGTGCGGCTTCCATGGCCATCCCGAACAGGCCCTCGGCGGCCAGGCGGCCGGCCAAGGTCTCGAGCACGTGCAGGCGCAGCTGGCGGAGTCTCTCGCGGTCCACGGTCAGCCACTCGTCGGTCCAGTCGGGAAGCAGGTCACCCTCGACGTACTGGAGCGTCGGCTCGTGCGGCACTCCCGGGGTTCCTTCCAGCACCGCTCGCGCAGCCGAGACGAGCCGGGCCACGTCGACCTCGACGTCGTCGGCAAGGGTGAGGACGTCGTGGTGACTGCTCACGATGCCCGGGGCGACCTGGTTGATCCGCCAGATCCCGGTGCGCAGGCTGGACATCGCCCGGATCTCGGTCGCTTCGGGCCAGAGCGTTCCGGCCAACCGGCTGCGCCCGCAACGACCTCGGAGTGCCAGGTAGGCGACGGCGCGTTGCAGGGCGGCGGGAATGGTCACGGGCCGCTCGGCGATGCTCAGCTCGAACGCCCCGAGCAGTCGTACGGCTCCAACCATGTTCTCCCCCTCGGTGCATGCACACCAGGAAGCCACTGTCTTCCCTTCTGATACCTGGCGCAAGAGTTAGGACGTTCGTCCCTTGTGATGCGGTCCGTGAGTTCACACGCGACGCAGCGCGGCGTCCAGTGCGTCGCGCGCGACGTCGTCGGGGTCCCACGGCTGCTGTGGACGCGCGGGCGGCACGATGGGCGCGGCCCGGCCGGGGTGGTAGGTGTCCCAGGTCTCGGAGGCGCTGGACTCGGCGTGGGTCGGAGCGGTCGAGCGCGTCATCGGTCAGCGGGTCCACGCCGTCACGGAAGACAGCCGTCATCGCCTCCTCGGTGACCACTTCGCCCGGGCGGAGGCCGCGCGCTGCATTGCCGAGCCCGGCGAGGCCCTCGTCGTACCAGCGGCCGGCCGGGTTCCCCCGTCTGCTCGTAGTGCCGGGTCAGCGCCGCGGCGGCATCCAGGCCGGCATCGCCCGCGGCGACGTGCCGGGTCAGGTAGGCGTACCCGTCCCCGGCCGTCGGCTTGTGCATCGACATCACGTGCACCACCTCCCCTTCTGACGTCGAACTCCGCTACCTGCAGGTGTGCGGCAGCAGACGAGAAGATCCGTCACTGCCCGCCGCGCCGGTGTCCCGCGGGCATTGGAGCGCAGTCGGGCCGTGCAAGGGCCAGACTCCTCACGCCCTATAGACAGAGCGATGACGAACTGCGCGCCGTCGACGGGGACGCGATGACGGGGCGAGGACGGCGCACGGGCGAGGCCCGTCATCGCGTCATTGCCGGTGCCAGCGGAGGTTGAGCGCCGCCCGTGCTTCGCCGGCACCCCGCCGCGAGGACGGCCCGAGATCCCACGCGGAGACCTTCGGCCCTGGTAACGACTGCGGCGGGCCACCACGGTAGGGGTGAAGTGTGAGACCGAGGAGTGGGATGTCCGACCTTGAACCGGCGGCGGCGAATCAGTCTCGGCCGCTGGGCCGCGCAACTGTGATCGCCGCGGTCCTCGCGGGTGTGCTGGCTGTGGTGGTGTCGACGATCGGCCTAGCTGCGCCACAGACGTATCGGGTGGACGCCGACGTGTTGGCCGCGCTCCGGGGCGGCGACGTTCTCAACCTTGCCGTCGGGCCCGCGGTCCTCCTGACGACGCTCGTCGCGCGCCGCGGCTCACGGCGTGCCGCGCTCGTGCTTGGCGGCCTGCTCGGGTACCTCGTCTACTGCTTCAGCTACTACGTCTTCGCACCGACGTTCTCAGAGGCCTTCCTCGCACACGTGGCCGTGCTGGTGGCAAGCGGTCTCGGCCTTATCTCGGTAGCGGCGGACGTCGACGCTGAGGCGGTGAGGCGGGGGGGCACACGGGTGCGTGCGCGCATGGTGGTCGCGCGACGGCACGGTTCGGGACGACTCCGTCCACACGGACTCGAGCGCTACGGGTCAGAGGGCCGTGGCTCCACGTCGGTTCGGCGCCTCGATGGGCGCGGCGTCGACGAACGTCTGCGCCCTGACCGTGGTCATCTCGTCCACGAACCACAGATGAAGTCGCGCAGCAGAACGGCCTTCCCCAGGACTCGGTACGACGATGCGCACCGGCGCCGACACCTCGAAGGGCTGCGCCTTGAGCGGCTCGGACTCGACGCGGTGGACGTAGGTCGCAGCACGGAGGGGCGTCCCCGCCGGCAGCCACTCAGCCCGCACCCGACCGGAGAGGGACTCAGGCCCGTGATGCGAGAGACGAACGGACACCTCGAGCTCACCGGTTGGCATCGGGATGTCCGCTCCCGCCGCGATCGGCACGACGTCGAGCACGAGCACCGTCTCCGCGTTGACGTCGGCGAGATCGAGGCCACCCAGGTCCTTGGGACGGCGATCCGCGTCCACGAAGCCGGCCATCTCGTGCTCGACGTCGGCGAACTCGGTGTAGACGTACCCCGCGAATCGGTCGTGACGGCGCAGCTCCTGGGTCTGCCACCGCAGGTGCCACGCGCGCTCGAGGCTGGTGAAGCCCGCGCCGTACTCGCTGTTGAGGATCGGTAGCCCGGAGCGCGGGTGATCGGCCGTGCCGTACAGGGACTTCGCCACCGTGAAACTCGGGCCGAGCTTGACCGGAAACGTCTCGCGACTTCCGTCGGCGAGGCTGGCGACGTTGCGCGCCCATGCCGCCGGGTCCTCGTCGTAGTAGTGCCAGTCGACCAGGTCGGTCCGCACGTGGTTCCAACCGGAGTTCTCGACGATGGGACGGGTGTCGTCGAGCTCTCGCAGCAGGTCGTAGGCGTGACGTGCCGCGCCGATGCGTTCCTGGCTGCCGGGGATGTCCCAGTCCAGTCCCCACTCCTCGTTGTACAGGCCCCAGATCACGATCGACGGGTGGTTGCCGTCCCGCTCGACCATCGCGGCCAGCTGCTCCTCGAACCCGCGTGCGGCCTGTTGGCTGAAGCGGCTCGGGCCCGGCGGCTCCGCCCAGACGAGGACGCCCAGGCGGTCGGCATGGTGCAGCCACGCCGGCTCCTCGAGCTTGATGTGCTTGCGCACCAGGTTGTACCCGGCGGCCCGCGCGAGCTCCAGGTCGGCCACGAGCGCCGCGTCGTCGGGCGCGGTGAGGCCCGACGCCGGCCAGTAGCCCTGGTCCAGGACGCCGCGCAGGTAGCAGCGTTCACCGTTGAGGTACAGGTGCTCGCCGCGCGCCTCGAAGCGGCGCAGACCCGCCGTGACCACGACCCGGTCCCCGCCGGTCGTCGCCAGCTCGAGCCGGTAGAGGTGCGGGCTGGCCGGCGACCACAGGCGCGGCCCGGGGACCTCGAGGCGGCCGGCGAAGCGGCCGTCGGCGTCGGCGACCAGCTCGAGGGCCTGGGGCTCCGCGCCGCTCGCCCCCTCGACCACCCGGACGACGACGCGATGCCCCGCCGGCGCGTCCCCAGCGAGGCGACCGGACACGTCGAAGCCGGTCATCGAGTCGCCACGGATGGCGGAGGCCTCGACGTACGTGCGGCCGCGCGCCTCGAGCCAGACGGTCTGCCAGATCCCGGAGGTGGGTGTGAACGAGACGCCGTCGTAGTCGTCGCGCGGGATGGAACGTTGCTTGCCGTGGGGGATCGACCGCTTGTCGGCCGGGGCCGTCACCTCGACCTCCAGGCGAGCCCCCGCACCGGCCGGCACCAGGTCCGTGAGGTCGACCTCGAACGGCGTCGAGCCGCCGACATGCTCGGTCACGGCCCGTCCGTTCACCAGAACCCGCGCCTGGTGGTGCACCGCGCCGAAGCAGAGGAAGACGCGGGCGTCCGCCCACTCCTGGGGCACCGTGAACTGGCGCCGGTAGGTCGCGCGCTCGAGCCACGTGCGCTGGACCCCCGAGGCCGCGGTCTCCCACGCGAAGGGGACGACGATCGTCGTCGGGCCGTCGGCGGAGTCGAGGTCCCACGTCCCGTTGAGGGTCAGCCACCGTGCGGAGCGGTCGCGGTCGGGCCTCGGGTATTCGGGGCGCGGCGGCCGGTGCGCGAGGGTGTCGGTCATGGTCGGGAACGGCCTTTCTTGGTCAGCCCTTGACGCTTCCGGCGAGGATGCCGTTGATGAAGTGCCGCTGGAGCAGGATGAAGATGACGAGGAGCGGGATGAGTGCGATGGACGCGGCCGCGAGTAGCTCACCGGTGACCGTCGCGTAGTCCGCGTCGATCCGGTTGCCCGTGATGTTCTGGGCGAGGGTGGACAGCACCACCTGCAAGGTGGCCATGCGGGACGAGCTCGCGACCACGACGGGCCAGACGAAGTCGTTGTAGATGTTCATGACGGTCAGCACCGCCAACCCCGCCATGGCCGGGCGGATGACCGGCAGGACGATGCGGGTGAAGATGCCGATCTCGCTGCAGCCGTCGACCCGGGCGGCGTCCACCAGCTCGTCGGGAACTGCGGCGATCACCTGGCGCATCCAGAACACGGCGAACGCGTCCACGGCTCCCGGCAGGATCAGCGCCTGGTAGGTGTTCACCCACCCGAGCGCCTTCATCTCCAGCAGTAGCGGGATGATCAGCACGATCGTCGGAAGCATCAGGGTGATGAGGACCGTGCCGAACAGCAGGTTCTTGAACGGGAAGTCGTACTTCGCGAAGCCGTAGGCGGCGAGCGGTGCGAAGAAGAGCGTGACCGAGCCCTTGATCACCAGCACCACGGCGGTGTTCATGAACCCCCGGCCGATCGGCACGTCGGCGAACATGCGGGTGTAGTTCTCCAGCGTCAGCGCCGACGGGTCGAAGGCGAGCGGGGCGCTGATGATCGACGCGGCAGGCTTGAATGCCGACACCAGCGCCCAGACGACCGGGGAGAGGAACGCCAGCGTCAGCAGCACGAGGAACACCTGGACGCCGACGGTCGCGCCGAGCGGACGGCGACTGATGACCGGACGACGCCGCGTCGTGGGGAGGGCCGTGGTGGTCACTTGTCCTCCGAACGCAGCAGCCGAACGAACAGCAGGGACAGCGCCATCACGAAGATGACCAGCAGGAACGAGTTCGCCGCTCCCGTGCCCAGGTCGGCTCGGGTGATGTGGTTGTAGAGGTACAGACCGGCGGTCGTCGTCGAGCCGTAGGGGCCTCCCTGGGTGACGACGAACGGTTCGGCGAACATCTGGAAGACCGCGAGGGTCTGCAGCACGAGGGCGAAGAGCAGGGTGCGACGGACCAGGGGCAGGGTGATCGACCACAGCTGGCGCACCCGGGACGCGCCGTCCAGGGACGCCGCCTCGTAGACGCTCGCGTCGATCGACTGCAGCCCGGAGAGCAGGATGATCACGATGAACCCGGTCGTCTTCCACAGGAAGAGCAGGGCCAGGGTGGGCTTGGCCCACGTCGATGTCGTCAACCAGCCGATGTCGGGCAGTCCGAGGGCATTGAGCGCGGTGTTGACCGCGCCGAACCGCTGGTCGAAGACGACCGTCCAGATCTGGGCGACGGCGACCAGCGGAGTCACGAACGGGACCAGGAAGGCGACGCGGTAGAAGCTGCGGAGCCGCACCTTGGCGCTGTTGAGCAGCACGGCCACCACGAGCCCGATGGTCAGCTGGATCGGGACGATGAGCAGCCAGAGCACCGCCGAGTTGGCCATCGAGGCCCAGAATGCCTCGCCCTGGAGCAGGTAGGTGTAGTTGCCCCAGCCGACCCACTCGGCGGCCCCGGACCCTCGCCAGCTCGTGAAGCTGAGCCGGAGGGTGAAGATCATCGGGTAGACGCCGAAGGCGGCGAACATCGCCAGGAAGGGCAGGATGAACAGGTAGGGGGCGCCTGCGCGACGCAGCCGGGACTTCCCACCCCGGTGGGGTGTGGGTTCGACGACGATCGGCGCCGGTGGTGCGACGGTGGCAGTCAACGCGGCGGTCCTTCCTGGTGTTGACCGGGGTGTCGGCGGAGCCCGGAGCAGCGAGACGCCGCCGACACCTCTCGGTGGGGCTACTGGCGGTCGACCAGGTTCGCCTGGATGTCCTGCGTCGACTGGGCCAGCACCTCAGCGGGGGTGAGGTCACCGTCAAGCATCCGCTGGAGGTCGTTGCCGAGGTAGTCCACGGCACCGGCCCACCAGGGTGGGATGGGTGCGCCGCCGGGGATCTCCTTGCCCGCTTCGACGGCGACGGCCCACAGGGCCTGACCGCCGAGCGCGTCCACGGGGCCGAACAGCGCCGGCCCATCCATCGCGGGCAGGTAGCTGGGGATCGAGGTGTTGAGCCCGTTCGGGTAGACGTCGTTCGGTCGCCAGACGGCGGTGTAGCCGGCCTCGTCGAACATCAGGAATTCGTAGAACAGCCACGCCAGCTCCGACGACTCGCCCTCCTTCGGCAGGACGAACGACGAACCGCCCATCGCGCCGCTGCGCGGACCGCCCGCGTCCCAGGCCGGCAGCGGCATGGCCCGCCAGTCGCCGGCGGTCTCCGGCAGCAGCTGCTGGGTGGCGAAGCTGAACCAGATCGCCCACGGGTAGAGGACCTGCTCCCCGGACTCGAGGGTCTCGATGTCGGTCGGGCTCAGGTACTCGGCGCGCGTCCCCAGGTCCTCGGCGCGCACGGTGTCGAGGAACGTCAGGATCTGCTCGTACTCGGGGGAGTCGAGCCGCAGCTCACCGTCGGCATCGGCCATGCTCGTGCCGAGCTGGCTTGCGTACATCTCCAGCTGGAGCTGGCCGAGGAAGGCGCTCTGCTCCAGGTGGATCGGGCCGGAGTCCGGACGGGCCTCCTTGTACTGGCGAGCGACCTCGAGCAGGTCGTCGTAGGTCTCGATCTGCGTCGCGTCGATGTCGGCGTCCTCCAGGGCCGTTGCGTTGTAGTAGAGCAGACCGGGGTCGAGGTCGAAGGGGACGCCGTAGACGGCGCCGTCGATGGACGCGACGTCGACCTTCTGCGGTGCGATGTCCGCGAGGTACGGGTCGAGGACGCCGCTGAGGTCCCACAGGTAGTCCGCGAAGCCCGCGACCTTGGCGTCGTCCAGGAAGACGCCGTCGGGCACCTCGGTGCCGGTGATGAGCGCGTTCTGCAGCTTGGCGTCGATGTCGACTGCCTCGTGGTTCACGACGATGTCCGGGTACTTGGCGTTGAAGTCGTCGATCACGGCGTCGAAGACGTTGAACAGGTCGCCTGATCGGTCCCAGATCGTGATCTCGCCGGACGGCGACTCCTCGGACGGTGCCTGCAGGACGTTCGGGTCGGACGCGACGGTCTCGGCGGGCTGCGGAGCCTCGTCGTCCTCACCGGTCGTGATGGATGGTCCGCACGCGGCGAGCGCCGCGACCACCGAGAGGCTGACGACCCCGGCGAGGGCGCGGGACCCGCGCGTCCCGGCGCGGAAGGCCGGGAGGAGGGTGGTGTCGGGATGGGGCATGGGGGCACTCCCTTGTGCAGTCAAGCGGTCCGACGACGGTAACGCGCCGAGCCGCAAGCGGTTTGCCAACGTGTGCAAACTACTCGACGTTTGCCAACGTTGCAAGACCTGTAGCCTGTCGACTGATCGAAGGGGTTCTCCATGGCAGCAACGCTCCGCGACGTGGCCGAGCACGCGAAGGTCTCCGTGCGGACCGTGTCCAACGTCGTCAGCGGGTACCAGCACGTCTCCGAGGACATGCGCCGACGCGTCATGGCCGCCATCGAGGAGCTCGACTACCGGCCGAACCCCGTCGCACGCACTCTGCGGACCGGACGGACCGGCGTCCTCGCGCTCGTCGTGCCTGAGATCGATGTGCCCTTCTTTGCTGAGCTCGCCCGAGAGGTGATCAACGCCGCCGCCGAGGTCGGGTACCGGGTGATGGTCGACCAGACCGGTCACGACCACGAGCGGGAGCTCGAGCTGCTCACGGGGAGCGGGCGGACGATGCTGTTCGACGGCGTGCTCTTCACGCCTCTGGTCACTCGCCTGGAGCTCGAGCAGATGCGGGCGAGCACCACGATCCCGCTGGTGCTGCTGGGCGAGTACGACTTCGACGGCCAGTACGACCACGTCGCGATCGACAACGAGCGGGCGGCGCGCGACGCGACGGCGTTCCTCGTCTCCCTCGGCAGGACGAGGATCGCGGCGATCGGTATCCAGCCCGAAGAGGACTACTCGACGCCCCGGCAGCGCACTGCCGGCTACACGGAGGCACTGCGAGAAGCCGGGCTCGCGGTGGACTCAGACCTCCTGCAGCCCGCCGCGCACTACAGCCGGGCCGACGGGTACCGGGCCGCGTCGGCCCTGCTCGACCTGCCGCGCCGACCGGACGCCATCTTCTGCTACTCCGACCTTCTCGCCATGGGAGCGATGCGGGCGGTCTTCGACGCGGGTCTCTCCGTCCCCGACGACATGGCGATCATCGGTATCGATGACATCGAGGAGGGTCGGTACTCGAGGCCGAGCCTGAGCACCGTGTCGCTTGACCTGCCGTTCATCGCCGGGCAGTCGGTCGCGAGGATCACCAGGAGGATCCAGGAGCCGTCGGCCCCGGCTATCGAGGTGACGGCACCGCATGTCCTGCTTCCGCGAGAGTCCACGGGCGGTGTGGCCCCGGCTGAGGCCCACGAAGCCCCCTGAGGACGAACGCCGGACGGCGGCGGCCGCGACTGCTCCCCGATGAAGCGTCGGGCGGCCCGATCTGGCGCGCTGGGCCGGTGGCCTCTCCACGCTGGGGGCGCTGAACCGCGGGCGGCCCGACCGTCGTGATCGATCCGGATGGTGCATGGTGGAGGCCAAGACCCACCGGGCTGTCCGACGGCGCCGCTGGAGCACGGCACCGCGGGAGCAGCACCATCAGCAGGGATCGGAGGAGCACCGATGCAGTACCGCACTCTCGGCCGTTCGGGCGCCGTCGTATCGACGCAGTGCCTGGGGACCATGACGTTCGGGGCGGAGGCCGACGAGGCGACGTCCGGCGAGATCATGACCACTTTCGTGGCGAACGGGGGGACGTTCTTCGACACTGCGGACGTGTACGGCACGGGGGTCTCGGAGGAGATCATCGGGCGTTGGCTCGCCGACCACCCGACCGACGCCGCTCAGGTGGTCGTGGCGACCAAGGGACGTTTCCCCATGGGGGAGGGGCCCAACGACGTCGGCTTGTCCCGCAGGCACCTGCGGACCGCCTTGGATGCGTCGCTGCAGCGCCTCGGGGTCGACCACGTCGACCTGTACCAGATGCACGCGTGGGATGCGCTGACCCCGGTGGACGAGACCCTGGGTTTCCTCGACGAGGCGGTCCGGGCGGGCAAGATCTCCTACTACGGGTTCTCCAACTACCTGGGGTGGCAGCTGACCAAGGCCGTGCATGTGGCGGCCGCGCACGGCTGGTCGGCGCCCGTGACGCTGCAGCCGCAGTACAACCTGCTGGTGCGTGACATCGAGCACGAGGTGGTCCCGGCCTCCGTCGACGCGGGCATCGGGCTCCTGCCGTGGTCCCCCCTGGCCGGCGGCTGGCTCAGCGGCAAGTACGAGCGGGACGTCGACCCGACCGGACCGACGCGTCTGGGTGACGACCCGGAGCGGGGCATGGAGGCGTGGGCGGCGCGCAACGCCGACGAGCGCACCTGGCGCGTGATCGACGTCGTGCGCGAGGTCGCCGAGGCGAACGAGGCGTCGATGTCCCGGGTCGCCCTGGCCTGGGTGGCCGCGCAGCCGGCTGTGACATCCGTGATCATCGGCGCCCGCACCGTGAAGCAGCTGACCGACAACATGGGCGCTGCTGACCTCCAGTTGCCCGCGGAGGACGTGCAGCGACTGACGGACGCCAGCGCGCCGCGGGTCGACGACTACCCGTACGGGACCGCGGGGGCCCAGCAGCGACACCGGCCGCTGGCCGGCGGGCGGGGCTGACCAGGGAGGCAAGCGCGCCGATGCGGCGGCGTCCGACCGCTGAGTGACGGGCGCCGTCGTCGGGCGCGTCGGGAAGGCGCCCTCGGCCCCGGACGGCGGAACATCCCATGTGCTCCGGTCGTTGACATAAGCACTATGACGACACTGAGGCGATACGAGGAGTTCGAGGACGAGAGCGGCCGCACGGTCCGCTACCGCCGTGGCGACACGGGCGGGCTCGTGGCCGACGGCGCCGAGGTCGCGACCGACGCGCACATCGGCGACCAGGCGTGGGTCGACCCCGGGGCCCGCGTCGGGGCCGGCGCGCACGTCGGCCCGCGTTCCTGGGTCGAGCCCGGCGCCGTCGTCGGCCCGCGCGCGCAGCTGGCCGCCCGGGTGCACGTGGGCCGGTACGCCGTCGTCGGAGCTCGCGCCAGGCTCGGCGCCGACGTGGAGGTCGGTGCCGGCGCCCGCGTGGAGGCCGGCGCCGTCGTGCCCGAGCAGGCCCGGGTCCCCGAGGGTGTGACCGTCCAGCGCGGCCAGGAGCAGCACGCTCTCGCGGCCTGAGCTCAGCGGGCCTACGCACCGCGCTAGCGTCGTCGTGTGGAACCACCCATGAGCGATCCGCTCTCTGACGGAGCACCACAAGGAATCCCCGCCTCGCGACGGCGGGCGATGCAGGGCTTCGTCCTCGTTGGCTTCATCGCGATCACTGCGGGCGGGCTCGTGGCCGCGGTGACGGGTCCCACTGGCTTCGCCGACGGGTCCTGGGTGGCGGCGTACTTGGTGCTGGTCGCAGGGGTGGCCCAAGTGGGCCTCGGCGTGGGGCAGGCGCTGCTTGCCGCCGTCGTGCCGTCCGGGAGGCGACGTGGCTGGCAGCTCGTCGTCTACAACGTCGCCAACGCCGCCGTCATCGGCGGCACCCTGATCGAGTCGGTGGCCGTGGTGGTCGCTGGCGCTGTGATGCTGTTCGCGGCGCTCATCCTGTTCCTCGCAGCGGTCCGCCGCCGCTCAGGCACCCACCCGTGGTACCTCGCGATCTACCGGGTTCTCCTCGCGATCCTCGGGGTGAGCATCCCGGTGGGCGTCGCGTTGTCGATGCTGCGTCACGGTTGACGCGTGATCGGCGAGCGCCAGGCACGATGAGCCTCGGAACCCGCCTGACCGGATGCGAGTCCCCGTCCTCCAGCCGATACTGACCCCATACGGTGTCGGCTGATCCATGACGGTGTCCCGGCTGACCCACGGCCGCTCATGGCCCGCTCTGCCCCGTCCGCGGTGCGCCGCCGGACCCCCCGCCGCCGCCTCGAGCGTGCAGGCAGATTCGTGGGGCCTCCCGGCATCGCGCCGGGGTGGCGTTCGATGAGGAACGGGGTTGAGTGTCATGGCATCACGCACGCAAATCGGACGCAGAGCGACCCGGGGGGCGCTGGTCGCCGTCGTTGTCGTAGCCGCGTCGCTGGTCGCCGCGCCCGCTCAGGCGGCACGGGAGACCTGCGGCCTGACCGTCACGTCGGACTACACGCTGCGGTCCAACCTCAGGTGTTCCGGCACCGCCATCACGGTCGAGCTGAGTGATCCCGGACAGGTCGTCACGCTCGACCTGGGCCACCACGCACTCTTCGGCGACGGCACCGGCAGCGGTGTGTACGTGAACGCCGATGCGGGAAGCGGCACCGTCGTCGTACGCAACGGGCAGATCCGCGGCTTCGCCTCGGCCGTGGACGGATACGGGACCCTCGATCTCACTCTTCAAGACCTCACCGTGCGGGACAATGGAGTCTGGCTCGCGCCGGGCGCCGCGGCGGTCCTGACGCTGACGGTCGAGGGTTCCCGGATCGTCGACTCCGGCGTCAGCGGCGCATACACCGAGTCCACCACCACGGTGCGCCACTCTGACTTCGTGCGGTCGGGGATCGCCTCGCCGGCCGAGACCTACACCTACGTCTACGACTCGACCTTCGTGGGTGGGGGCGTCAGCACCGGCTACGCCGCCAACATCGTGGCTGAGCGGAACAGGTTCAGCCGGTGCGATGTGGGGCTCGCCGTGTACGACAGCTGGCCCGCGAGCCCGACCGTGGTGCGGGACAACACGTTCGAGCGCTGCCGTGTGGGCGCGTGGCTCTCGCTGGGGATGGCCGGGAGCGGTGCGAACGGCGTGACGGTTGAGGGCAACGAGTTCCGGCACAACGCGGAGGAGGGCCTCACCTTCACCATGCTCGCGGCGATCGGTGAGGTCGCCATCATCGGCAACCGTGCCACCGGCAACGGAGGCGCGGGCATCGCCGGCACCGGCGCCGGGGTGGTCACCGTCGCCGACAACACCGCGTTGCGCAACGGCGGCCACGGGATCGACGTGTCCGACGTCATCGACGGCGGTGGGAATGTGGCGTGGGGAAACGCGACGCCGCCCCAGTGCATCGGGGTGGTCTGCTCCGACGGCCGCTGAGCGATCGGGCGGCGCGGGACGGGTCTCGGCCTGACGGGTCAGTGATGGTGCTCGTGCCGCCCGAGGGTCGTCTCGGGAGTGGCGCCGGTGTGGGTCCATTGGGGCGTCGGGCGGCTGGTGTCCCAGGCGGGGTTGCCGTCGGCGTCCGTGCGCCAGTACCAGCAGGCGCCACGGCCTTCGGGCCAGCCCTCGGGGTGGTCCTCCCACGCCTCGCCGCGGCCGTAGGGCGTCATGTCCAACAGGGCGAAGGACCCGTCCGGGGGCTCGGTGCCGCGGCCCGTCGTCGAGTAGGTGAGGAACGTCCGGTCGCCGTCGCGCAGGTAGACCGCGAACGACCCCATCTCGTCGCCGACGGGTGCGTCGAGCCCGCGCACCGAGTACCAGGGCTGGGTGTAGCCCATGAAGTCGATGAAGGGGGCGACCTCCTCCCAGCGGCCCGTGGTGACGATGGCGAACGAGACGCCCCGGGCGTTGAGGTACACGGCGTCCTTCTGCTGCCAGGCGGAGACGGTGCACCCCTCGCACTGGCCCTGGTGCGGCGCGCCGTCGTGCCACATGTGCTTGTAGACGACGAGCTCCTCCCGCCCCTGGAACAGGTTCAGGAACGGCACCGGGCCCTGGGGGCCGGTGACCGCGACGGTCCCGTCGAACTCCAGCATCGGCAGCCGGCGTCGGGCCGCGGCGATCGCGTCGCCCGCCCGCGTGTGCGCCTTCTCGCGGACCAGGAGCTCGTCGCGGGCCGCCTGCCAGGTGTCCACGTCGACGATGGGTGGGCGACCGGGCAGTGTGCTGGTCGTCTTGTCCGTGGTGGTCACAGTCTCCTCCGGAGCGGGTCTCCTGGGCGGCGTCGGGCCGCGGCGGACGGTCACCAGATCAGACCCGGCCGGACGCTGGAACTCATCGGGGCGCGGCCGTCCGGCGTCCCCGGGGACGGCCGCCCGGAGGGCGCTGGGCCGGCGTCACCAGCCGAAGGTGCCGCCGCCGCCCTTGAACGGCCCGACGACGTTGCCTGTCCGCCAGCCCCCGTAGAAGTCGCCCTCCTGCGCCTCGACCGGCTCGCCGTCCACGCTGCACGTCAGCCGGCCGGGGTACACGGCGACGTGGTCCACGAGGGCCTCGTAGCCGCGAGCGGGGGTCGGGTAGGCCCAGGCCGCCCGCGGGCTGACGACGCGCTGGCCGCGGGCGTCGGTGCCGACGACGTCGAAGTACACGGCGCGGCCCTTGAACTCGCAGAACGTCGTGGCCCCGTCGACGAGCACCAGGACGTCCTCGGCGACGTCGGCGAGGGGTAGGTAGTAGGTCGGCGGGTGCGACGTCTCCAGGACCCGGACCGCTCGGCGGGTGTCCGCGACGAGGGTCGCGCCGAGCATCACGACGACGTGCTCCGAGCTCGGAACCACCGCCGGCGGGCGCGGGTAGTCCCACACAGACTCCTGTCCCGGCCCTGGTGTGGTGGCCGGGCGTCCCCGGGGCGGTGCTGTGCGGGGTTGCCATGTGCTGCGAGTGTCCGGTCTCATGCCACCACTACGGCCGCGGGACCGTTGCCGGATGCGGCGCCCATCGGTGTCTGACCCGACATGTGGCACAGAACGGGTCCAATATGGGACCAAGCGCCCCACCGCCCAGCCTCGACAGCCGGGAGGACGGCATGACCGAGTGGTCCTTCGTCTACGACGGGTTCGACCCCGGGCAGGAGGGGCGCCGCGAGACGCTGTGCGCCCTTGGCAACGGCTACCTGGTCACCCGTGGTGCCGCGGCGGACAGCACCGCCGACGGGGTCCACTACCCCGGCACCTACCTGGCCGGCGGCTACAACCGGCTGGTCACCACCGTCGCCGGCCGGGAGGTCGAGAACGAGGACCTGGTGAACCTGCCGAACTGGCTGGTGCTGACGATCCGCATCGAGGACGACGACTGGCTCCGCCCCGATCGCGTCGAGCTGCTCACCCATCGTCAGGAGCTGGACCTGCGGCACGGGACCCTGCTGCGGACCGTGCGCGTGCGTGACGCTGCGGGCCGGGTCACGCGGTGGGACGAGCGGCGGATCGTCGCCATGCACGACAAGCACCTCGCGGGACTCGCGGTGCAGGTGACGCCGGAGAACTGGTCCGGTCGGCTGACCGTCCGCTCCGCGCTCGACGGCGGGGTGGTCAACGCCGGAGTCGAGCGCTACGCCGACCTCGACGGGCGACACCTGGAGACGGTCACCACGGCGGCAGACGGAGCAGACGTCGTCATGCTGCGGAGCCGGATGCGCCAGTCCCGCAGGGAGATCGCGGAGGCGGCGCGGCTGCGCTTCTTCGCCGACGGGCAGCCGCTCGAGGTCGAGCGGCGCACCGAGCGCGGCAAGGACGAGGTGGCCCAGGCCGCCGTCGTGCACGTGTCCGAAGGCTCACCCGTGATGATCGAGAAGCTCGTCGCCGTGTACGCGTCCGGGGACGCCGCGATGTCGGAGCCTGGTCTGGACGCGACCGCGGCCGTCAGGCGCCTCGGACGCTTCGACGACGTGCTGGCCGAGCACCGGCTCGCGTGGCGGCACCTGTGGGAGGAGTGCGACCTCCGGGCGCTGACCGGGTGGGACCAGGCGGTCAACCTCCAGCTGCGGCTGCACATCTTCCACCTGCTGCAGACCGTCTCCGACAACTCGATCGACCTCGACGTGGGCGTGCCACCGCGGGGATGGCACGGCGAGGCGTACCGCGCCCACATCATGTGGGACGAGCTGTACATCTTGCCCTTCCTCAACCTGCGCATCCCGGCGCTCAGCCGCGCGCTCCTCAGGTACCGCTACCACCGCCTGCCTCAGGCGCGGCTGGCAGCCCGGGAGGCCGGCTACAAGGGGGCGATGTTCCCCTGGCAGAGCGGCAGCGACGGTCGCGAGGAGTCCCAGCAGGTGCACCTCAACCCGGTCTCCGGACGCTGGGTCGCCGACAACTCCCACCGCCAGCGCCACATCGGTGCAGCCATCGCCTACAACGTCTGGCAGTACTACCAGGCGACCGACGACCAGGACTTCCTCTACTCCTACGGAGCCGAGATGCTCCTGGAGATCGCTCGGTTCTGGGCCAGCATCGCGACGCGCAGCCCGGACGGCCGGTTCGACATCCGCGGCGTGATGGGCCCGGACGAGTTCCACACCGCCTACCCGGGCAAGGACCCGTCACGTGAGGGCGGGCTCGACAACAACGCGTACACCAACGTCATGGCGTCCTGGACCATGGCGCGGGCGCTCGACGTGATGGCGCTGCTGCCGGACGAGCGCTGCCGCCGGATCAGGGAGACCATCGGGCTCGACGACGACGAGGTCGCGTCCTTCGACGAGATCGGGCGCGCGCTCCGCGTCCCCTTCCACGACGACGGCATCATCAGCCAGTTCGAGGGGTACGAGGACCTCGACGAGTTCGACTGGGAAGCCGCACGGGCCCGTCACGGAGACATCCAGCGCCTCGACCGCCTGCTCGAGTCGGAGGGCGACACCCCCGACCACTACAAGGTGTCGAAGCAGGCGGACGTCCTCATGCTCTTCTACCTCTTCTCCGCCGAGGAGCTCGGTCACACCTTTGAGCGGCTCGGTTATCGCCTGGACCACGCGGCCATCAGGAAGAACATCGACTACTACATCGAACGCACCTCGCACGGCTCGACGCTGAGCCTCGTCGTCCACTCCTGGGTCCTGGCGCGCTACGACCGGCCACGGTCCGGCGACCTCTTCCGGCGGGCGCTGCGCAGCGACATCGACGACCTCCAGGGCGGGACGACCCGGGAGGGCATCCACCTCGGTGCGATGGCGAGCACCGTCGACCTCATGCAGCGCTGCTACACGGGCCTCGACGTTCGCGGGAACATCCTGCACCTCGACCCGAACCTGCCCGAGGAGATCGAGCGCCTGACCACGCACATCCGCTACCGGCGCCAGATCCTCGACCTCGACATCAACCACGAGCGGGCGCGCATGAGCAGTCGGGCCTTCACCTCGACCCCCATCACCATCGCCTACCGGGGCGAGGTCCGGGAGATCAGCCCCGGGCAGGAGCTCAGCTTCCACCTGGTCCCGCCCGGCTCCGAGCCGGAGTGAGGGTGGGTACCCGCCGGTGGCGGGCCGACCTCGCAGTGAGGCCGGTCAGCGGCCAGCGATGAGCTCGGCCGTGTCGAGGAGGCGGTTCGTGAAGCCCCACTCGTTGTCGTACCAGCCAAGGACCTTGACGGTGCGGCCCACCACGGTGGTCAGGGGTGCGTCGTAGATGCACGACGCCGGGTTCCCGACGATGTCGCTCGAGACGATCGGGTCGGCGTTGTAGACGAGGACGCCGGCCAGTGGCCCTTCCGCCGCGGCGGCCCGGTAGGCGCCGTCGATCTCCTCGACCGTCGCATCGCGGCCAACGGTCACCGTCAGGTCCGTGATCGACCCGGTCAGCACCGGTACCCGCAGTGCAAAGCCGGACAGGCGGCCGTCGAGCTCGGGCAGCACCTTGCCGATGGCCTTCGCGGCGCCGCTGCTCGTCGGCACGATGTTGCTCGCGGCGGCGCGGGCGCGGCGCAGGTCGCGGTGCGGGCCATCCTGGAGATTCTGGTCGGCGGTGAAGGCGTGCACGGTCGTCATGACGCCGGTCTCGATGCCCACCGTCTCGTGGAGCACCTTCGCGAGCGGCGCGAGGCAGTTGGTGGTGCAGGAGGCGTTGGAGACGACGTGGTGCGCGGCCGGGTCGTAGAGGTGGTCGTTGACGCCCATGACGATCGTGAGGTCGTCGCCCGTGGCGGGCGCGCTGACGAGCACCTTGCGCGCACCTGCCGCCAGGTGCTGGGCTGCGCCCTCGCGCGTGGTGAACCTGCCCGTCGACTCGACGACGAGGTCGACGCCGCGCTCGCCCCAGGCCAGCTCGGCGGGGTCGCGTTCGGAGAGCACCTCGATGCGCCTGCCGCCGACCACGATCGCGTCTCCGTCCGCGACGACCTCGCCGTCGAGCGCGCCGTAGGCCGTGTCATAGCGGAGCAGGTGGGCGAGGGTGGCGCTGTCGGTCAGGTCGTTCACGGCGACCACCTCGAGGTCGCTGCCGCGATCCAGGGCGGCGCGCAGGAGGCTGCGCCCGATGCGTCCGAAGCCGTTGATGCCGATGCGCACGATGGGTCCGATCTCCTCGTGGGCGGCGTCGTCGCGCGGGTGGCTTGGCCGCCCGGGATGACATGGAACCGTCCGGTCCACGGTGGAAACGGTACCGATTGGTTCCAAGGGCCGCAAGGGGCTCGTACGCTGGTCCCGTGCCCACCAACGCGCGCGAGCGGCTCCTCGACACCGCCGAGGACCTCTTCTACGCGCAGGGGACGCGGGCGACCGGGGTCGAGCAGATCCTGGCGACCTCCGGCGTAGGGCGGGCGTCGTTCTACCGGCACTTCGAGAGCAAGGATGAGCTGATCGTCGCGGTGCTGCGGCGGCGGCGGGAGCGTTGGGCGACCACCACCGTGCCGCGCGTCAGGACCATGGGCGGGCACCCGCTCGACGTCTTCGACGTTCTCGCCGACCGCCTCGTGGAGACCGGCTACCGCGGTTGCGCGTTCCTCAACGCGCTCGTGGAGATCCCGAACGCGCAGGAGCCCGCGCACCTCGAGGCCGTGGCCCACAAGGAGGACATGCGCGCGTTCCTCGGCGAGCTGCTCGCCGCCCACGGATATCCCGACGAGGGCGGTGAGCTGTCCCGGCGGCTCCTCATGCTCTACGACGGCGCGAGCGTGGTCGGCCTGCGCGAACGGTCGCCGCGTGCAGCGCACGATGCGCGGGCGATCGCGGAGGTCCTGCTGGCGGGGTCCGGCGTTCGCGGTCGGTGAGCTGCCCGGCGACCGACCCGGCGAGACCCCCTTCTTGTAGGCGCGGCCCCGCCGTATCACGGCGGGACCGCGCCACCGAGGAGCGTCGGTGATCAGCACCAGGCGAACAGGTCCGGGTTGGTCTTGTGCAGCTTCACCACCTGGCCGAGCGAGAGGTAGCTGCCCTCGGGCAGGTCGGCGAAGATGGGGCCGTTCACGGGGTCGGCAAGCGTCGAGTAGTCGATCTGCTTCTGCGCGGCCGCCTGGAGCAGCCCCAGGCTCTTCAGCGTCCCGATGCCCGCCTGGACGCAGGCAGCCCCCGGATCAGCCGGCGCGGCGGCGGCCGGTGCAGCGACGAGGCCGGCGCTCAGGGCGACGGCGGCGGTGGCGACAGCGATCTTCTTCAACATGGGACCCTCCCGAAGTGATGTGGTGGATCCGGCGTGTCCCGGACCTCACGCGCACTACGTCGCGAGGGCCCCGCGTGGATGCAGCGTGACCAGATGCTGGACATGCCCCGGGTGGAGCGTCAGCCGTCGAGGCTCTCCGAGATCCACGAGGTGATGTTCGTGTTCCTCGGGGAGAACACCACGCGGAAGGTCGGGGTCGGCGAGGTTGCCTCCCCACCGAACTCGATGCGGGTGCGCCCCAGGCGCGATGCCCGCCGCGTGTCGAGCGTCTCCCAGGTGCCGTCCGCTTCGCGGCGCTGCAGGAGCACGCTGCCTGCACGTCGGTGTGTCTCTGAACCTAGTCCGAAGGCGCAGTGAACGACCATCGGGTCTGGCCGTACGGCTCGCCCTTGGCGAAGCCGAAGGCCGTGCGGGGCCGGACCCGAAACACCGCGGCGGGGCCGCCGCCCTCGGAATGGAAGTCGCCGTCGCGCACGTCGAAGTGCCACGTCGGGCCGTACTTCTCGACGTACGCGTCGGCCACCTGGCGCAGGACCCGGTGGTCCCGCTCCCGGAGGGCCTCACCCTCGACGACGACGTCGAGACCCTCCTCAGCGCTGCTGCCGACGGTCAGGACGCACTCTCGGTTGCCCACGAGGTTGCGTGCCTTGCGCTCCTGGTGGCCGGTGCAGAACCACAGCGCGCCGTCGAACCAGACGCCGATCACCGGCGTGACGTGGGGTCGGCCGTCGGGTCGGACCGTGGACAACGCGTACGTCCCGGCCGCGGCGAGCCGGTCCCGCGCCGTGGCCCACGCGGTCTGAGCCGCCCCCGGTGAGGAGTACCGGGAGTCGAGCTCGGTGAGCGGTTCGGTCCTGGGGCGTGGTGTCGTCATGGTGGTACCGACCACGGTCGCGGCCCGGACTCATCGGGCGCGCGCCAGCCAGGGCCGTCAGCCGTCGATGGTGTCCGAGATCCACGACGCGATGTTGGCGTTCTTGGGTGAGAACACCGCGCGGAAGGTCGCCGGCGGTGAAGATCCTCGTCCACATATCAGGCGGTTGTCGCGCACGGTCGCTGGCCGTCGGGCTACCGAGCCAGCGAGGTGGACCGGGCGCGGACCGCGCTGACCATCGGCGCCTTCCCGATCGTCGACGGGTCAGCCAAGCAACCCAGCATGATCGCAGCGAGGTCCCCCACGCGGACGTGGTTCATGGGGCTGAGGCGCAGGTGTCCTGTCTGCACGTGACCGGTGCGGGCGCCGGCGACAACGCGAGGGCTGCGCACCAGGGTCCAGTCCACCGCGCTCCTCTGCAGGATGGCGGCCATCTCGCGCGAGGCGGCGATGAGTCTGCGGTTGCCCAGCCAGAGCATCGGCAGGATCACGACCTTGCCGATGTTGTGCGGATCGCCGGGCATGTCGACGTGGTAGCCCTGCATCACGACGAGCCGACGGATCCCGTGATGACGCATGGCCGTGAGGATGTGGCCGGTGCCGATGCTCATGCTCTCGGGGTCCTGGAAGCCGCCGAGGCTGGACAGCACGGCGTCCGTACCGGCCACGGTCTCGAGCACCGCCTCCGGGTCCCGGGCGTCGCCGACGACCGGCTCGACCGCGTCCGGGAGAGGTGCGGACGTGCGTCGTCGTCCGCGGACCAGCGCGCGGACCTCGTGCCCCTCGGCGAGCGCTTGCTCGACCACCGACGACCCGACCGTCCCGGTCGCCCCGAACACCGCGAGTCTCATCTCGTCTCCTTCCCGCCCGATGCCGTGCCGTGCAGTCGACGCTAGGAGCGGCGAGGGCCGGTGGGTATCCCAGATGAGTGGTATTCCGCATCGGGCGATGCCGCCTTACCGTGGCCGGGTGGCCATCGATGCCCGTGAGCGGGCGCTCGACCGGGTAGCGAGGCTCGTGGGCGAGCCCACGGACCTCGTGAGCCTGTGGCGCGAGTGCACCGACGCGCTCGCCGACGCCCTGCCGCACTACTGGACACCGTGCTGGTTCACCGTCGACCCCGCCTCGCTCCTGGTGACCAGCCACGTCCACGAAGGCATGGACCGGATGCCCGACGAGTGGCTCGTCGCTGAGTACTACGGGGACGACGTCAACCGGATCGTCGACGTGGTGAACTCGCCATCGGGAGTCTCCACCCTGCACGAGGCCACCGGCGGGCGGCCGGAGAGCAGTCCTCGCTGGCACTTCAACATGACGTTGGGGGGCGACCAGGAGCTCATCGGCCGGCTGCGCACCGCAGCGGGTGCGGTCTGGGGGGCAGTGAGCATCTACCGCGAACCCGGCAGTCCGCTGTTCGACGAGCAGGACAAGCGGTTCCTGCAGGCGGTGTCGCCGCACCTCGCCGAGGGTGCTCGGCGCGCGCTCCTGGTCGGGGAGGCCACCGCGCCCGACCATCCCGACGCCCCGGGGCTGGTGATCCTCGACGAGAACTGGGAGGTCGGTTCGACGACGCCGGGAGTGGAAGCCTGGTTGCACCAGCTGCCGGACGGCGACGTCGACCAGGGCCGGATGCCGTCGGCGGTCCTCGCGGTGGCTGCTCGCGCTCGTGCGGCTGCCGAGTCGGCCTCGACCCCGAGCGGCGCTGTGGTCTCGCGGGTCCGCGCCCGCAACGGGGCGTGGGTGGTGCTGCACGGGGCGGTGCTGGTGGACCGGGGCAGCCGTCGCGTCGCCGTCATCGTCGAGCCGGCCAGTCCCGACCGGATCTCCCCGCTGCTCATGGCCGCCTACCAGCTGACTGCCCGGGAGAAGGACGTGACGCGCCTCGTGCTCCGCGGCGCGTCCACAGCGGCGATCGCCGCCGAGCTGGTCCTGTCCCCGCACACGGTGCAGCAGCACCTCAAGAACGTGTTCGAGAAGACCGGGGTGCGCAGTCGACGTGACCTGGTGGCCAGGGTGTTCTTCGCCCACTACGAACCCCGGTTCCGCGACAACGAGCGGCGCGCGTCGGCCGGGCTGGCCCTACGTGGGGGTCCGGCATGAGGGCCCGGGCGGGGCGATCAGCCGTCGATGGTGTCCGAGATCCACGACGCGATGTTGGCGTTCTTGGGTGAGAACACCACGCGGAAGGTCGCCGGCGGTGGCGGGGACGAGGCCGTGCCCTGAGGCAGCTGGATGCGCGTGCGCCCCAGGCGCGAGGCGGGGCGCCTCTCGAGCGTCTCCCAGGTGCCGTCGGCGTCTCGGCGCTGAACCAGCACGCTGCCCGGGAGGGCGGTGCGGAGCAGGAGGCCGGACGTCCCCTCCCGTCGCAGGGAGGTCTTGCCCGCGCGCTCCCGGTCCTTGCGGCTCACCGCGCCGATGGGCGCAGCGACCCCCATCGAGGGGCTCATGCCGGGGCCCGACTGCATGGGCACCACGGCGGCCTTGGTGGCTCGTTCCGGCTGGTCGTTCATCTGGCCCCCTCAGTGCGGTGCCCTGAGCCTACTGAGCGCGGGGCCGGTTGCCCGCTCCCGAGGTGTCCGCGCTGCGCCTGAGACTACTCCGTCGGCATCGCGATGGGACGTGGCGGAACGACCGAGGCGTCGAGAAGGTCCCGGTCGCCGAGCGGCCCGTCCAGGGTGAGCGTGAACGGTGTCGGCGGGTTGCTCGGGCACTCCTGGTCCCCGCCCCGGGGCCGGACGGCGATCACGACCTCGACGACGCCGTCGGTCTCGCGCAGCGACACCACCTCGATGCGACCCTCGGCGTCCTGGCCGCTGTTGCAGGCCCGCTCGGTGACGAGCAGCGGGACCTCGGCCGACTCCGGGTCCGGCGGCTGCGCGGGGTCGAGCGTGATCGTCGCCGTGCCGGCGCCTGGCGCATCGGCGGCGAGGGCGCACGTGCCGAGCGCCGTCATCATCCAGGCCGGGGAGTCCGGGATGTTCGACGCATCGACGAGGCTGATCACCATGAGCTCGTGGGTGCGGACGTCGCCGGCGCCGAGATCCTCGGGCTGGGTCAGCTCCCGGAGGAGCACCACCTGCTCCGGGCCCGCGGAGGCGATCGTCCACTCCGCCGGGTCGATGTCAGGGACTTCCAGGCCGCCCAGGGCCTCCTGGCCGTCCTCGTCGAGCTCGGTCGCGGGCCGGGGGTCGGTCAGCGCCTCGCCCGGGATCGGGATGCCGAGGCAGTCATAGGAGCCCGACGACGGGGCCGTGCCCGGATCCGCCGAGGCGCCACCCGGACCAGCCTCGCCGGCGCACCCGGCGAGGATGGCGGCGAGCACGCCCAGGAGGGCGACGCCCATGGCGCCCTGCCCGTTTCCGCGTCGAGCCATCGCCGACCTCCCGCGTCCAGCATGCCGCTCGGCGAGCGGTGCAGGGCCGCCAGTGGGTCACATCTCGATCTCGACCGAGCGAAGGAAGCGCCGCACGGCGTCGTTGAAGGCCTCGGGCGCCTCGAGGTTCGCGTCGTGTCCCGCCCCGGGCACGACGACGAGTTGCGACCCCGGGATCTGGGCGTGCAGGTCCTCAGCGACAGGGAGTGGCGCCCGTACGTCCGCCCCGCCGTAGAGCAGCAGTGTCGGCACCGCGATGGCCGGCAACACCTCGCGGAGATCGGCCTCGGCGAACGCGCGCAGCATCGCGACCATGCCCGCCGGTCGTGTGTCCAGCATCATCGCTGCGGTCGCCTCGACCACCGCGGGTTCGACGTGGCCGCTGAAGAAGGTCGGCAGGTAGTCGTCGATCCACTCCCGTGGCGACCGGTGCGCATCGCGGAGCCCGCGCTCGAGCCGCGCCCGGACCTCGTCGGGGGGCAGCGAGCCGGCCCACCCGGCGTACGCGGACGCCAGGATCAACGAACGCGGGATCTCCGGATGCCGGTCGTAGAGCGCCAGCGCGAGCCCACCCCCGAAGGACAGCCCGAGGACGTGCGGGTGGTCGAGACCGAGGTGCCGGATGAAGCCCGCGAGGTGGTCCGCGTATCCGGCGAGTCCGAGCCCCTCCGCGGGGTCTGACGACCCACCGCAGCCGGGTGCGTCCCAGGCGACCACCGTGAACTCGTCGGCCAGGCCTTCGAGCTGGGGGCGCCAGGCCCTCCTGTCGGCGAAGGCGCCGTGCACCAGCACCAGCGGCGGCCCATGGCCGGCCGTGTCGAAGCCGATGCGCAGTCCGTCGACGCTGACCTGGTGCATCTCTCGTCCCCGGGCGGTCTGGAGGAGGGGTTCCCAGCAGCATCGCACGGTCGATCACCCGCCGCGCGGAGCGCCCCGAGTGATGGCGGGCCGCACGAGGGATGAAGGTCACCGGCGACGTCGGTCGACGGCCGCGTAGCGTGCGTGCATCGGTACCCGCACCAGACAGGGATCGAGCGAGCGATGACCGGAAGCGCACCCTCGGGAGGTTCCATGGGGCGCGCGGATGTGATCACCGGGATGTGTCACATCCGCCCGTCGGCACCGCGCGAACACCCCCAAACAGGCACGCGTACGTTACGCAAACGTGACCCCAGGCGCATAGCCATGGACCAAATGTGAGCTTTAACATTCATCACACGGCCCGCCGCGCGGGTTGCAGCTAGGCACCCGAGGCCGGCGACGATGCCGGACCAGAACGAGGAGGTTTTGGAGATGCGGAAGCGGATCTTGTCACAGCTCGCGCTGCTAGGGGTGGTCGCCCTCACCGCGGCTGGGTGCGCGTCGGGCAGCACCGACGACGACACCACCGACACCGGTGGAGACACCGGCGGCGACGTCATCACGGTGGGCTTTGCGCAGACCGGCTCGGAGAGCGGTTGGCGCAGCGCGAACACCGAGTCGATGAAGACGGCCTTCTCGGCCGAGAACGGCTTCGACCTGGTGTTCAACGCAGCAGACAACGACCCGGCGGCTCAGATCGCCGCCGTTCGTTCGTTCATCAACCAGGGCGTCGACGCGATCGTCATCGCGCCGATCGTCGAAGACGGGTGGGACGACGTCCTGCAGGAAGCCAAGGACGCCGGGATCCCCGTGATCCTCGAGGACCGTACGGTCACGGCTTCGGAGGACCTCTACGCCACCTGGGTCGGCCTCGACTTCAAGCTCGAGGGCCAGAAGGCGGGGGAGTGGGCGGCTGAGAACTTCACCGAGCCCACCAAGATGGTCGTCCTCGAGGGGACCACCGGATCGGCACCGGCCAACGACCGGGCCGAGGGCTTCGACGGGGCGATCGCCGGCACGCCGATCGAGAAGATCGACTCCCAGAGTGGCGACTTCACCCGCGATGGCGGCAAGTCCGTGATGGAGGGCTTCCTCCAGAAGTACGGCGTTGACGGCATCGACCTCGTCTATGCCCACAACGACGACATGGGCCTCGGCGCCATCGAGGCGATCAAGGCAGCGGGCGCCGTGCCCGGCGAGGACATCAAGATCATCACGATCGACGCGGTGCACGACGGCATGCAGGCGCTCGTCGACGGTGAGATCAACTACATCGTCGAGTGCAACCCGCTGCTCGGCGAGAAGGCAGCCGCGCTCGTCAAGGCTGTGCTCGCCGGCGAAGACGTCGACAAGCGCACCATCGTCGAGGACCTGGCGTTCGACCAGGAGGCCGCCAAGGCCGCCCTGCCGGACCGCAAGTACTGATCAGGTCAGCACGAGGTAAGCAACCAGAGGCGGTGACGACGTCGGGTAGGACCCCGGCGTCGTCACCGTCGCACCGACGAGAAGGCTCTTGATGACGATGCTTGTGGACACCGAGGTCCCCCCGATCGTCGAGATGCGTGGCATCACCATCCAGTTCCCGGGTGTGCTCGCCCTCGACCACGTCGACTTCCTGCTGCGCCCGGGTGAGGTGCACGCGATCATGGGAGAGAACGGAGCGGGCAAGTCCACCCTGATCAAGGCGCTCACCGGGGTCTACAGCGTCGACAGCGGGACGATGACCGTCGCGGGTGTCAAGCGGACCTTCGCCTCGACCGCCGACGCCCAGGACGCGGGCATCGCGACGGTGTACCAGGAGGTCAACCTCTGCCCCAACCTCACCGTCGGCGAGAACGTCATGCTCGGCCACGTGCCGCGCAGAGGCGGGACGATCGACTGGCGGGCCACCCACGCCGAGGCCACCCGTCACCTCCACAGCCTCGGCCTGACGATCGACCCACGCTCGCTGCTGTCTGCGCACTCGATCGCGATCCAGCAGCTCGTCGCGATCAGCCGGGCCATGGTGCTCCAGGCGAAGGTGCTCGTGCTCGACGAGCCGACGTCGAGCCTGGACCGCGATGAGGTCGAGCAGCTGTTCGGCGTGATCCGCGAGCTGCGGGCCACAGGCGTCGCGATCATCTTCATCTCCCACTTCCTCGACCAGGTCTACGAGATCTCCGACCGGATCACCGTGCTGCGCAACGGCGCCTTGGTCGGCGAGCACCGCACGGCCGAGCTGCCTCGAGACACGCTCGTGACCGAGATGATCGGCCGGGAGCTGGACGACCTCACGGCGCTGTCCGGGACCGCCCACCGCCTCATCGACCGGACGGGAGAGCCCGTGCTGCGCGCCGAGGGCATCGGCAAGCGCGGCGTGCTCGAGCCGGCGGACCTCGACGTGTACCCGGGTGAGGTCGTCGGCCTGGCCGGGCTGCTCGGCTCGGGCCGTACCGAGCTGGTTCGGCTGCTGTACGGCGCCGACCGACCCGACGCCGGCCACGTCACCGTGCACGGCGCACCGGCCAAGCTGACGTCGCCCCGGCACGCGATCGACCACCGGATCTCCTTCTCCTCCGAGGACCGACGCGGCGAGGGCATCGTCGCTGACCTCACCGTCGCGGAGAACATCGTCCTGGGCATCCAGGCTCGCAGGGGATGGACCCGCAAGATCCGCAAGAGCGAGCAGGACGCCCTGGTCGCCGAGTACATCGAGGCGCTGGGCGTGCGGCCGGCCAACCCTGACGCCGTCGTCGGGAACCTCTCCGGCGGCAACCAGCAGAAGGTGCTCCTCGCGAGGTGGCTCGCCACCGCGCCGGAGCTGCTCGTCCTGGACGAGCCGACGCGAGGCATCGACGTCGGCGCCAAGGCCGACATCCAGCGCAAGGTCGCCGAGCTCTCTGCTCGCGGGCTCTCCGTCATCTTCATCTCCTCGGAGCTGGAGGAGGTGCTTCGATTGGCCCAGCGGATCGCAGTGCTGCGGGACCGCAGGAAGATCGGCGAGCTCGACTCGGCGGACGTCGACCTCGACGGCCTCATCGACTACCTGGCCAACGAGCATGAGGGGAGCGTCGCGTGACGCGCATCTGGAAGCACCGGCTGTTCTGGCCGAGCGCAGCCCTGCTCGTGCTCATCACCATCAACTCGATCGCGAGGCCCCGGTTCCTCACGATCACCATGCGCGACGGCGACCTGTACGGCGCGCTGATCGACATCCTGCGCAACAGCGCTCCGCTCATGCTGGTGGCGCTCGGCATGACGCTCGTCATCGCGACCCGGGGCATCGACCTGTCGGTCGGGGCGGTGATGGCCGTCTCCGGTGCCGTCGCACTGACCGTGATCGACGGCTCGCCCGACCCAGGCAACCTCGGCACGGTGCTCGTCGCCATCGGGTTCGCCGTGCTCGTCGCCCTCGTCCTGGGCGCCTGGAACGGGTTCCTGGTCGCGGCGCTGGGCATCCAACCGATCATCGCCACCCTCGTGCTCATGCTCGCCGGGCGAGGCGTCGCGCTCCTCATCACCGGCGGGTTCATCACGACCGTCAACTCGGCGCCGTTCTCCTACATCGCCAGCGGCTACCTCCTGGTGCTGCCCTTCGCCGTCTTCGTCTCGGCGGCCGCGATCGCCCTGATCGCCGTCGTCGAGCGCCGCACGGCCCTCGGCGTCCTGACCGAGGCCGTCGGCATCAACCCCGAGGCCAGCCGGCTCGCCGGGGTGCGGTCGCGCAGCATCGTCTGGGGCGCCTACATCGTCAGCGGCACGCTCGCCGGGGTCGCGGGGATCATCTACGCCTCCAACATCAGGGCGGCCGACGCGAACTCGGCGGGCTGGTTGATCGAGCTCTACGCGATCCTCGCGGTCGTCCTCGGCGGCACCTCGCTCGCCGGCGGCAAGTTCTCGATCGCCGGCACCGTGCTGGGCGTGCTCATCATCCAGACCCTTGAGGCGACCATCCTGTTCCTCGGCGTGCCGTCGGCCCAGAGCCCGGTGTTCTTCGCGATCGTCGTCATCGCCGTCGTGATGGTGCAGTCGCCGTGGGTGCGCGGTGGACTCAGCAAGTTGACCAGGTCGAGGCGGCCCCAGGCCGTCGCCGAACCGGAGCGGACGAAGGTGGCGGCATGAGCGCGACGATGACCCAGGCCAGGTCGATGCCTGCGGACCGGCCCACGTCCCGGGTCCAGACCTTCATGAGCCGGCACGGCGCGATGACCCCCACGTTCGCGGCGGTGGTGATCCTCGTGCTGCTCCTCGTGGGCGCCGAGGCGTTCCTGCGGGGCGACTTCATCACCGCGAGGACGCTCTCGGCCCTGCTCCTGGACAACGCGTACCTGCTGGTCCTTGCCGTGGGCCTGACCTTCGTGATCCTCACCGGCGGCATCGACCTCTCGGTCGGCTCCGTCATGGCGTTCACCGGGATCCTCGGTGCGCAGCTGGTCGCATCCGGGGTACCGGTCGGGATCGCCATCCCCGCGATGCTCGCGGGGGGATCGGCCGTCGGGCTGCTCATCGGCGTCCTCGTGCAGCGCTTCGACGTGCAGCCGTTCATCGCCTCCCTCGCCGGGCTCTTCCTCGCCCGTGGTCTCGCCTTCGTGGTGAGCCTGGCCTCCATCAGGGTGGAGCAGCCCGAGATTCTGTGGCTCCAGCAGAACCGGATCCGGCTCGGTGAGTGGTACGTCACGCCGACGGGCATCCTCGCCCTGGCGGTCGTGGCCGGGGCGGCGGTCGTCCTGCACCTGACGCAGTTCGGGCGCACGGTCTACGCCATCGGTGGCAACGAGCAGTCGGCGCGGCTGATGGGCCTGAGCGTGGCCCGCACCAAGGTCTCGGTGTACGTCATCAGCGGGTTCTGCGGCGGCCTGGCCGGCCTGCTGCTCACCGCGTACTCGGGGGCCGGCTACCCGCGCAACGGCATCGGCACCGAGCTCGACGCCATCGCCGCGGTCGTCATCGGCGGCACCCTGCTCACCGGTGGCCGGGGCTACGTCCTCGGCTCGCTGATCGGCGTGCTCGTCTTCGGCACGATCAAGACGATCATCTCCTTCATGGGGGCCGAGCAGTCGTGGATGCAGATCATCGTCGGCGCGCTGCTGCTGCTGTTCATCGTGGTCCAGCGGGCGATCGTCGCGCGGTCGGTCCGGCGCAGGTAGCCGGGCCGGGGAGCGCAATGTCGGTTGCGCCGCGTCCGGTTCGCGATAATGACGCAATGGACGGGGCGCGGCCGCTTCTCGAGCTGACCGGCGCGACGGTGCGCTTCGGTGCCGACGCGGCGCTCGACGACGTCTCCTTCCAGATGTTCCCGGGCGAGGTGCACTCGCTCATGGGGGAGAACGGCGCCGGCAAGTCGACGCTCATCAAGGCGATCACCGGCGCGCTCGCGCTCGACGCCGGCACGCTGACCCTCGACGGTCGTCGGGTCGACTTCGCCACCCCGCACGACGCCCAGCGCGCGGGGATCAGCTCGGTCTACCAGGAGATCGAGCTCCTGCCGAACCTGTCGGTGGCCGAGAACATCATGCTCGGCCGTGGCCCGCGGTCGCGGGGCGCCGTCAGCCAGCGGCTGATGCGCGCCCGGGCCCGGGAGATCCTCGCAGAGCTCGGCCTGGAGATCGACCCGGCATCGACCCTGGGTACCCACTCCGTGGCGGTCCAGCAGCTCGTCGCGATCGCCCGGGCGATCTCGACCGACGTCCGCGTGCTCGTCCTTGACGAGCCGACGTCGAGCCTGGACCTCGACGAGGTGGCCGAGCTGTTCCGGATCATCCGCGAGCTCCGGTCGAGCGGGGTGGCCATCCTCTTCGTCTCCCACTTCCTGGACCAGGTGTACGAGATCTGCGACCGGGTGACGGTGCTGCGGGACGGCAAGTTCGTGGGTGAGTACGTGACCCAGGAGCTGCTGCGCATCGACCTCGTGCACAAGATGCTCGGGCGCAAGATGTCGGACTACAAGGAGCGGCACCGCGCGTCGGTCGACGAGCCCGAGGCGCCCGTCTTCCTCAGCGCGCGCGGCGTGGACTCGGCACCGGGGATCGCCAACGCGGACGTCGACCTGGGCGAGGGCGAGGTCGTCGGGGTCGCGGGCCTGCTCGGCTCGGGGCGCACCGCGCTCGCACGAGCGCTGACGGGCGTGTCCCACCTCGACTCGGGCATCATCCGGATCGAGGGCAGCGCCGTGAGTCTCGACTCGCCGCGGCGTGCCATCTCCCTCGGCGTCGTGTACTCCTCGGAGAACCGCCTCGCCGAGGGCATCCTCGGCCATCTGTCCGTGCTCGAGAACATCACGCTGGCGGTCCAGGCCCAGCGCGGCGTCTTCCGGCGGATGCGGCCCGCCCGCCAGCGTGAGCTCGCCCAGAGCTGGGTCGAGGCGCTCGCGATCCGGCCCGCCGACCTCGACCGACCGGCCGGGACGCTCTCGGGCGGCAATCAGCAGAAGGTACTGCTCGCGAGGCTCCTCGCCCTCGCCCCCCGCGTGCTGGTGCTCGACGAGCCGACGCGCGGCATCGACGTCGGAGCCAAGGTCGAGATCCAGAACCTCGTCGGCGAGCTGGCCGACAACGGTCTGTCGGTGATGTTCATCTCGGCCGAGCTCGAGGAGGTGCTGCGCGTCGGGGACCGGGTGGCGATCCTGCGCGAGGGCCGGATCGTCGAGACGGTGCCCTCGTCGGACATGACCGTGGACTCCCTCCTGGCGCTCGTGGCCAGCCCGGACGAGTAGGAGGCTGTCGAATGACCGACGACAAGCCCGCCCGCGGCGCCAACATCTTCGACGTCGCGCGCCTCGCCGGGGTCTCGCACCAGACGGTCTCCCGCGTGCTCAACGGGCAGCCGAACGTCCGCCCCGCGACGCGCGAGCGTGTCCAGCACGCGATCGCGCAGCTGCGCTACAGCCCGTCGCCGGCGGCCCGGTCACTGGTCTCGCGGCGCACGCGCACGCTCGGCCTCATCGCGCCCGCGGTGTCGGAGCACGGTCCGACCCGCATCGGGATGCACTTCTCGATGGCTGCGCGTGCCGCCCGTTACAGCGTCAATACGGTCACGACCGTCGACGACGACCCGGGCGCGGTGGGCGCCGAGATCGAGGGCCTGCTGCGCCAGCGGGTGGACGGCATCGCGCTGATCATCGCGGACATCGGCGTGCTCGAGATGGTGCGCGAGCTCGACCTGTCGATCCCCGTCGTCGCCGCGGCGTCGTCGGCCCGGCGCAGCCCGCTGCTCGTGCAGATCGACCAGTACCGCGGCGCGCGGGCGGCCGTCCGACACCTCGCGGAGTGCGGTCACACGCGGATCGCGCACATCGCGGGCCCGGCGCGCGCGGCCGACGCCGTCGAGCGGGTCCGCGGCTGGCGCGACGAGCTCGCAGTGCGCGGGCTCCCCGTCGTCGACCTGGTCTACGGCGAGTGGACCGCGGAGTCGGGCTACCGGATCGGGCGTCAGATGGACCTCGAGCCCGGGATGGCGATCTTCGCCTCCAACGACCTCACGGCGCTGGGTCTCATGTCCGCCCTGCGCGAGCGCTCGCTCAGCGTCCCCGACGACATCAGCATCGTCGGCTTCGACGACATCCCCGAGGCGGCGTTCCTGTACCCGCCGCTGACGACGGTGCGGCAGGACTTCGTGGCGCTCGGTGAGCTCATGCTGCAGAAGCTGCTCGTCATGCTCGAGGAAGGTCAGGACGAGACGACCGACACGCCGCTCCCCACCCGGCTGGTGGTGCGTGACTCGACCCGCGGGCTCGGCATCGGAGCCGTCGAGCCCGCGGCGGTGGAGCGGGCGCAGCCGCTGTCCAAGGCTCCCTAGGGCGAGCGACGGGTCGCGTCCGGCGACCGGCGTCCCGGCCACCGGGTGCTCGACGACCGGCGCAACCGGCTCTCCCCGCGCGACCGGCGCGGCCCGCGGTTCCGCCGGAGCCGCGCCCGCGCGACAATGGCCGCACCACCGGGAGGAGGGCGCATGGCTCTGGGCCTGTACCTCGCCGCTGCGGTGGTCGGTGGACTGCTCGCGACGGCGGTACGGCTGCCACCCCTGGTCGGGTACCTCGCCGCCGGGTTCGCGCTGGGCGCCCTGGGGGTGGCCGAGCCGGACGGGCTGGAGTTCATCGCGGAGCTGGGGGTGGTGCTCCTGCTGTTCGCGATCGGCCTCAAGTACGAGCTGCGCACCTTGCTGCGCCGCGAGATCTGGCTGACGACAAGCGTCCACCTGGTGCTCTCGACCGCGGTCGGGCTGAGCTTCCTCGGGCTGCTCGCCGTGGTCGGCCCTGCGCTGGTCGCCGACGAGCCGGTGGGCGCACTCGCGCTCATCGGGTTCGCCCTGTCGTTCTCCTCCACGGTCTTCGTGGTCAAGGTCCTGGAGGACCGGTCCGCCACGACCGCGCTGTACGGGCGGGTCGCCGTCGGTGTGCTCGTGCTGCAGGACATCGCCGCCGTCGTGTTCATGGCGCTCGCCGGAGGCAAGGTGCCCAGCCCGTGGGCGCTGGCCCTCGTCCTCCTGGTGCCCGCCGCCTGGCTGCTGCACCGGATCTGGGACCGGATCGGGCATGGCGAGCTGCAGGCGCTCTTCGGCGTGACGGTCGCCGTGGGGCTGGGCTGGGGTCTCTTCGAGGCGGTCGGCGTGCACGGCGTTCTCGGCGCGCTCGTGATGGGCCTGCTCCTCGCCAAGCACCCCGGTGCGCCGGAGCTGTCCCGCTCGTTGATGACCTTCAAGGACCTCATGCTGGTCGCGTTCTTCCTGCAGATCGGCATGCACGGGCAGCCGGGGCTCACCGAACTGCTGCTCGCGGTCGTGCTGCTGGCGCTGCTGCCCCTCCAGGTCGCGCTCTACGCGGTGCTGCTGTGGGCCATGCGGCTGCGGCGGCGCACCGCCTTCCTCGCGGCATTCGTCCTGGGCAACTTCTCGGAGTTCGGCATCATCGTCGCCGTGGTGGGAGCGGGGGCCGGGCTACTGGACGAGCGGTGGGTGGTGGCGATCTCGCTCGCCGTCGCCATGAGCTTTGCGCTGTCCGCCCTCGTCAACCGGCGGGGGGTCGAGCTGGCGACCAGGATGGTCCCGCTGCTGCCGCACCACAGCACCTACCAGCTCCATCCGGACGACCGGCTGGTCGACATCGGCCGGGCCGACGCGCTGGTCCTCGGGCTCGGCCGCATCGGCATGGCCACCTACACACGGCTCCGCGACGGCTACGGGCTGTCCGTCCTCGGGGTCGAGCAGGACCAGGCCCGGGTGACCGAACTGCGCGCCAGGGGGTTCGACGTGCTTCGCGCCGACGCCACCGACGTGGAGTTCTGGGGACGGGTGGAACGAGCGGGTCAGATCCAGGTGGTGGTCCTCGCGATGCCGTTCCACAGCGCCAACCTCATCGCGCTCGCCCGCCTCCACGCGGCCGGCTTCACGGGCAAGGTCGCCGCGGTGACGCGGTACGACGACGACGCCGCCGAGCTGCGCAGGCACGGCGCGGACGCCGTCTTCCACCTCTACGGCGCGGCCGGCGCCGAGCTCGCCGATCACGCGGCCGAGGTGCTGCTGCACCGCGAGGTCGCGGGGCCGAGCCACGACCCCGATGCGCCCGGGCTCGCTCCAGGCTGAGGGCCCGGGCCGTGTCAGGGCTGACCGACCCGGGCCGCGTGGGGCGCTCAACCGCGACCGCTCAGCCGCGACCGCCCGGCAGCGGGATGACGGGGCACACGAAGGACTTCACGACGCCGGTGTCGACGGCCGCGCCGGCGCCGATCGCCACGGCGATCTCGGCGTCGGAGTCGAGGACGCCGTCGCCGTCCAGGTCGCCCGCCGCCACCGCGGCCGCGTAGCCGCCGGGGAAGGCGAGCGCGTGCACGCGCCACCGCCCGCCGTTGTAGTCACGGTCGCCGGGTGCCGCGGTGGCGACGTTCATCTGGGCGCCGCCGAAGTCGTAGATCGTGTCGAAGCTGTGCGCCGGTGCACCGGTGCCGGACAGGTCGGTCGGCGTCGCGACCGTCCGGTACGCGGTGCCGTCGACGTAGAACGCCGGGCCGGTCACGCCGGCGCTCGCCGCGGCGGCGGTCGCCACGGTGGCGGCCAGAGCCGCAGTGGTCGCGATGACTGTGCGCAGGGCGGGGTGGGATGCACGCATGATCGTCTCCTCCAATTCGGGTCGCCGACCCGTCCGGGCCGAGTGCTCCCAGCCAACGACGGCGCCGGGCGCTTGGGCTCACGCGGGCATGACGGGGATCTGACGGACCGGTGACGTCGTCCCACGAGTCGGGTTGGGCCGGCTGTGCCCGCGGCTGTGCCGACGGCTGGTCCCCGTCGGGCCACCGCCTTACCGGTCGGTGACGGTGGCCCGCCCCGCCTCCCGCGGCCGACCGCCTCGATGCTTGACTGGACGCATGTCTCCGCGCGTGCTCGTGGTTGACGACGACGTGACGATCCGCGACGTCGTCCGCCGCTACCTGGAGGGGGCCGGGCACGAGGTGGACGTCGCGGGCGACGGACCTACGGCGCTGCACCTGGTCGCCACCGAGGCCCCCGACATCGTCGTGCTCGACCTGATGCTCCCCGGCATGGGCGGGCTGGAGGTGTGCCGGCGGCTGCGGGAGCTCGCTCCGGTGCCCGTGGTCATGGTCACCGCGCGCACCCAGGAGGAGGACCGCATCGTCGGGCTCGAGCTCGGCGCCGACGACTACGTGGGCAAGCCGTTCAGCCCGCGCGAGCTGGTGCTGCGCGTCGAGGCCGTGCTCCGGCGCAGCGGTGTGACGGCGCCGCCCGGCGGCGTGGTGACCGACGGGGACCTGGTCGTCGACCTGGCCGCCCACGAGGCGCGGCGCGGCGGGGAGCCGCTCCTCCTGACCGCCCGGGAGTTCGACCTGCTCGCGTTCCTCGTCCAGCACCCGCGCACCGCGTACACCCGGCAGGACCTGCTCCGCGCTGTCTGGGACTGGTCGTTCGGCGACGAGTCGACGGTGACCGTCCACGTGCGCCGGCTACGGGAGAAGATCGAGGACGACCCGTCGGCGCCGAGCCGCATCGTCACCGTGTGGCGGGTCGGCTACCGGTTCGACCCGCAGCCGGTCCGGGACCGCGCATGATCGGGGCGAGCGACCTCGGCGTCGTGATCGTGGTCGTGCTCGCCGTGACCGTCGTCGGCACAGGTGCGGGCGCCCTCCTGGTGCGCATGCTGCGCCGCCGCACCATCTGGGCCTCGGTCGCGGTCGTGATCGGGACGGCGGCGGTCGTGATGGCCGCCGGCGTGCTGACCCTCGGCAGGCTCATGCTGGTCAGCGAGGACGCGCTCGGGCTGCTCGTCGCGGCCGTCATGGTGTCCGCCCTCGCGGCCGGCCTGGTGGCGGCCGTCCTGGCGCGGCGGCTGGCGCAGGGCAGTGCGGCCCTGGCCGCGGCGGCACGCCGCCTCGGCGCGGGCGAGCCCCTGGACGGCGGCGACGAGGCGGACACCCGCGAGCTGCGTGAACTCGGCGCTGCCCTGCGAGCGGCCGCGGACCGGCTGGCGGAGGCGCGTCGTCGGGCCCGGTCGGAGGAGGCCGCGCGCACCGAGCTCGTGGCCTGGGTCAGCCACGACCTGCGCAGCCCGGTGGCCGGGATCCGCGCGATGGCCGAGGCGCTGGAGGACGGCGTCGTCGCCGATGCACCCTCCGTCGCGGACTACCACCGGCGCATCCTGCGCGAGTCGGACCGGCTCGCCCGCATGATCGAGGACCTCTTCGAGCTGTCCGGCATCCACGCGGGCGCGCTCGTGGTGCGTCCGCGCAAGGTCGCCCTCCAGGAGGTCGTCGACGAGGTGGTGCAGGCGGCGGAGCCGATCGCGGCCGCGAGCGGGGGGCGGC